>ERZ779877.1334-NODE-1334-length-21623-cov-6.258763_pt1 | contig 21623 bp, 15 predicted proteins | sample MGYA00511556_ERZ779877 | MGnify/ENA primary metagenome ERZ779877 (study PRJEB29588, sample SAMEA2159338) | human gut metagenome | biome: human gut; feature: human-associated habitat; material: faeces | place: Denmark | collected 2008/2010 ...
AATACGAACCTTTTCGATAAGCGAGTGCAATCCAAATGAATTTGAGATTGCCGAGCGCAGAAAAGTGGCGTATAAAATACGAACCTTTTCGATAAGCGAGTGCAATCCAAATGAATTTGAGATTGCCGAGCGCAGAAAAGTGGCGTATAAAATACGAACCTTTTCGATAAGCGAGTGCAATCCAAATGAATTTGAGATTGCCGAGTGCAGAAAAGTGGCGTATAAAATACGAACGTTATCTAAAGACAAAATTATAGACAAAATGAAAAAATCAGTTATTAGAATCTGTATTACAGTTACCTCGGTGCTCGTTTTGGCAACATTGGCGGTTCTCAATTTGCCCGTGCTGCTTCCAGGAAATTTCGAAAATTCCGAGTGTGTCGGGAAGATATCGGTCCCAAAGGGATATGAGAGAATCAGTGGGAATGACCAAATGTACACTGATTTTCTGCGCTCCATCTCGTTGAAGCCCAAGGGGGGGGCAGAGGTGAGGCTCTACAAAAGCAACGAGACGGCAAGATTCGGAAACTATGCCAAATATGCAGTAATTGACCTGCCGCTCCTGAGCAATGCCGAACAATGCGCTGACGCCTGCATGAGACTGCGTGCGGAATACCTCTTTCGCCACGGAAAATATGCGAAAATCCATTTCGCTAACAATGCCGGTCTGGATTTCTTTTATCTTGGCGGTCGCAGCAGAAAGGCGTTCGAATCATATATGAGAAAGGTTTATGGATTTGCCAACACAGCATCACTGGCAAAAGAACTGCCTACAAGGGCGCTGAAAGACGTTCAGCCTGGAGACATTCTTGTCTATCCGGCCAGAAAAGGCCACAAATATGGTCATGCCGTGTTTGTGATTGACGTCGCTCAGAACAAAAAAGGAGAAAAAATGGTTATGTTGGCGGAAGGATGCACCCCGGCCTGTGATATTCACCTCATCCGCAACTTCAGAAGCTGGAGGAATTCCGCCTGGTTCAAATGGAATGACAACGCTGATGTTCAGTACTTTTCCGTATTCAAGTTTTATAAAAATGAGTTGCGGCATTTCTGAGTTGTGCACAATTAGCTACAGGTACATACATTAACTTACGGACAGACTGAAATCCTACTTCTTTTCGGAAAGGTGATCGGGGTGGCTGATGTGCGTGATGTACAAGAAATGACAGCAAGCAATGTCGGATTGCGGATGATGGTAGATATAACTACACGGGGCTGTCGATGGCGGACTTGTAGGCTACCTCAGTATTGCGAAGACTTGTCCGGGATACTGGCGAAGCTGGAAAAGCGGGGGCTGACGGAAAATCTGCCTATCAAATCGCTGTAGATGGCGGTTTTGTTGGCAGCGAATCTGCATGGTTGGAAAGCCTTCATGGAAAAGTGTAGTTTTTGCTTGCAAAATTATATGGAAAAGTGTAGTTTTGCATAGGAAAATTATATAGAAAAGTGTTAAAGCCATGTTATACAGAAAGATAGAAAAGGACATTGAGGGGTATCTCAGATCAGAAGATGATAGAATAATGATTCTGGAAGGTGCGCGGCAGATAGGAAAGTCATTCATAATCAGAGAGGTAGGAAAGAAGTTATACGACAACTTCATTGAAATAAATTTTGCTGAGGACGATGAAGGACCGAAAATATTCAAAGGAATCGGGACGACGGAAGGATTCTATTTCACACTGAGCTCAGTATACGGAGAAAAGCTTGACAGGTATGAAAACACTCTAATATTTCTCGATGAAATACAGCACTACCCCCAGTATCTTACTCTGCTCAAATTTTTTCGTGAAGACCGCCGTTTTCGTTTTATTGCAAGCGGAAGTCTGCTCGGAATCACTTTACGAGAAACGACTTCGATACCAGTCGGCAGCATAATTCGTAAAAATATGTACCAACTTGATTTTGAGGAATTTCTCATCGCCAACGGGTTTGGACAGGAGGCTTTGAACACTCTGCGTACAAAACTTATGAACAGAGAAAGCCTCGACGAATCACTCCACGACTACATCATGAACCTGTTCCGGCGCTATCTCCTTGTCGGTGGACTCCCCGCGGCGGTCAACGAATACCTTGACTCGCATAATATCGTGAAAGTCAGAAATGTTCAAGAAAACATCCGCAGTCTTTATGAGGTCGATGCAACAAAATACGAGAAGGACAGCAACAAAACACTCCTGATCAGAAGAATCTACAATATGATTCCGTCTCAACTGGAGAACAAGAAAAAGCGCATAATCATCAAGGATATACAAAATAAGATTGGCGACCGATTCGACAATTATCTGGAAGAATTTGAGTATCTCATATCATCCGGGACAGCTCTTGAGGTGAGCGCCATCTCAAATCCGAAATACCCATTGGCCGAATCCGCGCATAAGAACCTTATGAAGCTCTATCTCAACGATGTCGGACTGCTCACGATGCTGCTCTACAAGAACAGCATTCGTCCGGTAATTTCAGATGAAGACAGCGTCAACCTCGGCTCCGTCTATGAAAGCGTCGTCGCACAAGAACTCAAGGCTCACGGTCACAAGCTTTTCTACTATGACAACAAACAGCGCGGAGAGGTAGATTTTCTGATTGACGACTACTCCAGTACAACAATTCTGCCCATTGAGGTCAAGTCCGGCAAAGACTACACAAGACACAGCGCCATGAATAACTTGCTGAAAGTAAGGGATTATGACATTGCCTCCGGCCTTGTTCTGTCCAACTCGCGGGAAATCAAGACCGTCGGCAATGTGAGCTATATGCCGGTCTATTATGTTATGTTCATAGATGCCAATGCCGTAGAGGAGCTTTATTTTTAGCCATAGGCTACTTCACGGCAGAACCGGGAATGTGCTTATTCGTGTCCTCCGCGGAGATGCCGATGCCGTGATGTTTACTTTTCCGCATTTCCGACATTTATAATATGCCATGCTCTGATGAGCGCCAGCAAGCCAAATTCGTTTGAGACTGCTGGGCGCAGAAGAAACGTGACGTATAAAACACGAAGATGAACTGTCGTGGGAAATTAACAAATAATTGTCTAACAATATGAAACACAGAAAAATTTTGATGCTGTTTTTGGCCGCGGCCGTGGCGTTGGGAATGTCGACTGATGGATTCGGACAGAAATCCAAGAGCGGCGCGGAGGATGACTACAACTTGAAGAAAGCCTGGGAGGTACTGCAGAATGACTCCAATGACACGGACACCGCGTTGGAATTGCTTGAAAAGCAGCTGAAAACGACGCCTGACAATGTGGAGGCGCTGTATCTACGGGCGCGGATCTACAAGAATATCGAGGAGTATGCGTCGGCGCTTACTGACCTGAACTGTGCGATTAAAGTCAACAAACCAAATAAAACCAACTTTGCGAACTCAACCCTGCACGCATGGAAAGCGGCTGTCTATGAGGATTTAGGGGACTTTAAAAAGGCAGAAGAGGAGCAGGGACTCACAGTGGCTCTGGCCCGCAAAGACAACAAGGAAAGCTTGCCGAGCTTTCTGAGAGGATATGCTCACTATCTGTACGTGAATGACAAATACGACGAATCAGACGCGGCCTACAGAGAGTGCCTGAAGGAGGACGAGGGAGATACCGCCGCAATGGTTGGACTCGCAAGGAACCAGATTGGGCGCAAGAATTATGACGCGGCGATTGAAATTCTGGAAAAATGCCGGACACTGTCTCCGGAATATGCAGAAGTCGAGCATTATGAGGCGCTGGCATACAACGGCAAGGGTGAGACGGATAAGGCCATTGATCGTGTAATCAGACTGATAGACAAGGATCTCAATCTTGTCGATGACGAGATGTGGGAAATAATGGTCAAACATACGACCTACACGATTGCCCAAATTCGCGGCGGGATACGGAACGGCGAGAATCCGGAGATTTTCAAATTCATACTCCCGGCAATGTTGCAGAAGGCCGGGGAATACGAGGACGCATTCTTTGCTTACAGGGAAATAATGAATAAGTTCGGCGATGATATATCCAAAAGGACTGCGGAATGTTTGGAAGAAATCGGTCTCAACGAACTCGCCCTCGAAGAGATTGACAGGTATCTTTCAAAAAACAGGGAAGATATAAACGCATTGGCCGAGAAGGGAGCCATACTGAAGAGGATGCAAAGGTATGAGGACGCGCTTAAAGTATATGACAAAATCATCGAAATCGAGCCTACATCGGGCTGGGGCTATTATGCAAAAGGCTGGTGTTTCGAGCTTATGGGCAACGGCGCGGAGGCGATGAAATACTATGACACCGGAATTGATATTGACAGGAACTACCCGTATATTTTCCTGATGCGCGGCGAGATGAGGCAAAAGGACGGCAATGCGGCAGGAGCGGAGGAGGATTTCCGTCAGGTGGTTCTGACTGACACGACTGCTGCTGGCGGCTCATGCAGAATGTACGCTCTTCATTTTCTCGGGCAGGACAAGGAGGCTGAAGAATGGATGCAGGCAATCATCGACAAGAATCCCGATGAGGGCGGCGTGTGGTACGACAAAGCCTGCCTGCTCTGTCGGATGGGAAGGCTGGACGAGTCCGTGGCGGCCCTCAGAACGGCATTTGACAAGGGATATGCTGATTTCGCGCACATAGAGGCGGACGACGACATCGACCCTATTCGAGAGAGGGATGACTTCAAGACGATAGTCGAAGAATACCGGAAAAAATCTGAAGAACGGCAGATGCGCTTCCTGAAACGCCTGCATGAGGCAGGGCTCGAAGACAATGGAAACAGTCATGTCACGACGGAAATTGCCATCAACCGCAGAGGAGGCGGCACGTTCGAGGTACCATGCAGCGTGAACGGTCTGGATCTCAAGATGTTCTTCGACACAGGCGCGTCCGACGTGACGATTTCATCGGTAGAGGCCAACTTCATGCTGAAAAACGGACAGCTTTCACGCGACGACATCAAAGGCAAGAAATACTACCAGATTGCCAACGGCGACATTGCCGAGGGGACGACAGTGATCCTGCGCGAGGTGAAAATCGGCGACGCGGTGCTGCACAACGTTAACGCCTCGGTCGTCCACAGCCAGAAGGCTCCCCTGCTCCTCGGCCAAAGCGCCCTTGAACGCTTCGGAACCATCACAATCGACAACATCAACTCCAAACTGCTGATTCAGCAGTAGGAGGTTATGGACACCTATGAAACAACTGCCCTATTTCGCGTGGACGTCCGTCTGCAAAGTCGGTCGCCCACTTATGTTCAGCCCCTTAAGAAACGCATCATATTTTTCAGCCTTTTCGGTCTATATTATTTCATGATATGGAAAAGTGTAGCTACGGCCTTATCTGCCAATGGCCGCCACGGGCGGAGCCGATCCTCTTGAGGATCCCAGAAGACTTGAGGGCGGCCACGAGACGCTCGCAGCTGCGCAGGCTCAGACCGGCTGTGGCGGCAAGTTCCGGGACGGTCACGGAAGGGTTTATCGCGATTTCATTGAGTATCAGCTTTTCCGGAGCCGTCGGAGCCTGGAAATGGTACGACTGCCTCGGCTCGTTGAACGGAGGGTCAGCGTCTTCTTCGCTTTCCTTTGAAGAACGATAGACGGCCTGAGGCTCAGACAGATACCCTGCGGTTCCGTCCACGGAGTCATCCGTAAACTTCTTGACAAACTGCACTTGAAACGAAAGCCCGACCTCACGCCAGCGGAACTGAATCTCCGGATAGTCCTTCAACTCCTCCGCTACGAGTTTCAGCCCGTTTCCCCACTGATCGATGATTCCAAGTTTCCGGAAAACCGGCGCGATGACCTTGTTTCGCGCGTCAGACTGCCTGCTCTCCATGTCGGAATAGTCGATGGATGGCGGAAGAAGCCCGGGGCTTGTAATCTCAATCATGTCGTCATAGACGGCAATCTTGATATCCTTTCCCGCCAGAGAATATTGGCGGTGAACGACAGCGTTTCGGATTATCTCCCGCAGTGCCTTTACAGGATATTCCCAGCGCGACACGGTATAGACTCCCTGAATCGAGCCCGACTGGTTGATGTTCCGAAGGACAAACGCATACGCGTCCTCGATCTGCTCGGCGATGCCGTAGTCGTAGGTTTTCCTGTCAATGAATTCGCCAGCGCTGCGTCCTTTGAACCGTGCACACTCAATCTTCGCATTCGGGAACATACTCCGGCGCAACCCGTCATCAGAAAGCAGAACGAGTGCATTCGTCGGGTAGAGCACTCCCCTCTCAGCTTTTGCCAATTCAAGCTTCTGCAAAGCAGAATCGTCCAGAAGCTCCCCGGTCTTTTCCTCATAGATGCGACGGAACCCGCGGAAATCAAGCTCAGCCAATGGCTTCTCCAGCACGACCTCCCCGTCAAACGAGATGTTACGCCTCCGCCGCTCAAGCTCCGCGATAATCTCATCATCCGCCAGTCGATTGCTGGAGCCGACACGAACATAAGTCCCGGCGACCTTCCCCTCAGACTTCAGATAGTACGGCGGCATGCTTCCGCGATATACTCTCACGCGCACAAAGCTGCGCCCGCCCGTCGAAAGAAACGAAATGTCCGGCAGGACAGAAGGATAGCACCTGTCATATATCATATTGCTCAACTGTTCCTCAATCCGAGGCAGTTCCTCCTCCGGCACCCCGACCGCCCTATGACGGTCATCAACGCCGATGAATATCTCCCCTCCCGCATCATTCGCGAAAGCGACGACAGTCTTTGCCAAATCGGAATTCTTCGGCAGACTTGCCTTAAATTCCAACGTCCTCCCCTCAGGACTCCTCAAAATCTCTTCAAACGTGCGCTCTTTCAGATTCATAATGCTTGTTCAATTTTTTCATGTTTCTTAGTTTGGGAGCAAATATAAAACAAAAAAATCACATAACCGCCACTTGGCGGTAAAAATTTGGTGCGACTACAGAAACCACAAAATCCGGGTATTGCAGATTTCTGCGAAAAAGCGTAGCTTTGCGGCGTGAAATTTTACGGCAAAATGTTGAAGCCATATCGGATTATGGCAAGACTTCGATATTCGGCGGTCCTGTCCGCCACACTTCTGTTCCTTGGCGTGACGACCGCATCAGCGCGGGAGTACGACGATCGCAACGCCTCACCACGGAAATCCCCGCTGGCATTCTCCGGCTACTCCGGCGGCATGATGGTTCACAGCGGCTATGTCTCCGCAGGGAACGTGGCTTTCGCAACCCCAGACGGAAGCAGCAATTCAATCGCCCGAATAAGCGGGCTTCCCGTCGGCATAGGAGGGGCTCTAAAAATCCATTTCGGCAAGCATCTTCGCATAGGAACAGAAGGCTATTCCTCCAATCTAAAATATGGAAAACACGGCAGTTACGAACACACAGGCTGGGGCGGCCTGCTAATTGACGGAGTCCTCCCGCTCGGCAAATGGTTCCCCTTCGCCGGCATCACCATCGGAGGCGGCGGAGTGAAGAACGTGACCGCCTTCCAAGACACCACCGGCGACTACACCCTCGACAACGGCACCACCTCCTATAGGAAATACACATTCATGGCCATCGCCCCGTTCATCGGCGTCGAATACGCCCTGACCGGCAGGGTGCATCTCGTTCTGAAAGCCGACTGGCTCCTTGACGCCACCTCCCGCCAGAGCGATTTCGTCCGCGGCCCGAGAGTTTATTTCGGGTTTATGTTTTGTCACTGAGGAAATGTGTCTACTTTTCGCATCTGGCACAAAGAGAGAAATGTATGTTATGTATGTTATGTAATTATTGAAATAAATCCATATCTTTGCCCTATAACCCCAAAACGAAAAAACGATATGCTTGAACTTGGCAATTTTATTCCTGATTTTACGGCTCCTGACCAGGATGGCAACATTGTTTCATCAGCCGAACTGCTCGGAAAAAAGACTGTGGTTTATTTCTATCCTAAGGCCAGCACTCCGGGATGCACAGCAGAAGCTTGCAGCCTGAGGGACAATTATGGCAGGTTTTTAGCGGCCGGATATAACGTCGTAGGAATCAGTAGGGACAGCGTGAAAGCTCAGAAAAACTTCAGCGATAAAAACGCACTGCCATTCCCCCTACTCTCCGACCCCGACGCATCAATCATCAAGGCTTTTGGCGCTTGGGGAGAAAAGAAACTCTACGGCAAAACTTACGAGGGAATTTTGCGTAAGACATTCATTTTTAATGAAAAAGGCGAGCTGGTAGAAATCATCGACAAGGTCGACACAAAAAATCACGCCAGTCAGATTTTATAGACTCAGCCGTCGAGGAATGTGAAAAAGACGGTATAAAACTGTCGAAAAATGTGAAAAATCAACTATTTTTGTGGCAGAAAATGTGAAGAATACAATGAAACTGCTTGAAAGAAAAATAGTTAGAAACCGCCGCTGAGAAACGCGCGTGTCTGAACATAGCTTGGTTCATAATATGCGCCGGTGTTGTAATTGTCAATTACATCACAAACAGGGGACTCATATACCATCTGTATAGTAGCAACCAGGTTATCTGAAAAGTCCAATGACTGAATAAGGCGAGCATATACTTTTCCCATCTGAGTCGGAGAGGGAACCTTATCAGTGAATCGCGTGTCAATGTTCGTAACATCGACGTCTCCTTCTGTAAGGCGATACTCATCAATCCACTCATCCTCCACCTGTGAAGGGTTGAGACAATGATTCGTCTGCGCGATTGAAAGCTGTCGCTCCAGTCCTTCAGCACCAAGATGCTCGACAACATATCGATTAGATTGATGAAGTCTACGGGCAACACGTTCAATCATATAGCAGACAAAATAAATGTCATTGAAACCGATCTGTTCATCAGGAAAGTATTTGTTGCTCATAATTCGTATGATGATTCAAATTTTATTGTCTGAAGTGCCTTGTCCGTGCAGAAGATTATTTGATGAGTCGGATGTTTAAAACGTGCCAATGCCCAGAAGGCTTCACGTGTTATACGACCGGACAAAAAATCTTCCACATAGTCCCAAACCTCATCATCAGCCATCGGGCCCTCTACAATATCATAAGAATGTGATTCACCATGCCGACAGGCGGCGACAAAATCGAGCCATTCATCTGACATTTCGGAGAAGATTTTCACATTAAGTGAATCATCTGGTCTATACTCGTAGACGCATACGATGTGTGGCATCCGCTTGGAGATAGCCCAACGCCTTGCCTGTCGTTCAAGACGAGTACAATAGAATCCAAAACCGAAGTCTTTATTATACCCAGAGATTCGGACTTCAGGATTTCGCACTATCGTGTTTGTTCCGTGATAAAGAATTATGGGAGATATCTGAACCATTTTACAGTCAGGTGTAACTTCTGTCGACATAAATTAAACAAACAGAATCCCATTTGCACCGGATCCTATTACAATTGTCAAATATAAGAACTTTTATTCAGAAACGCTTAGCGATACGTGCAAAATGTTTTTATTTCAGTACGGCTCTTTCATTTAAAACATATTTCCATATTCAAGAATGCTGCTATTTTATAGCGAGTGATCAGGCGTTTTTATGGGTGGTAAAAACGTTCTCAAATAATAGTCTAAGTCTCTGATTTTTAACAAAATAAGTGTAATAAGAATTTGGTCAAGCGACAGATTATTTGTAACTTTAAAGTCTAATTATCAAATAGTTACGCATAAAATGAAGTCACTTGACCAAGTAAATCATCCGGCCGGCGCATGTGCGTCATACCGAGCTCTAAAGTTACAAAATAATAGAACTCAAGGCCAATCAGAGGGCACTTCTCTACGGAATAGAAGACCGGCTGAAGACACACACTCCGATACACTCATACACAGACGGCCCGGAGTTGGGACACGGCAGAATCGAGACACGCACATATCGCATCCATGACGGACTGGACGTCAATATCCTGCAAGACAAGATCAGATGACGTACGAGCAAGGCTGCGCGCAATCTCGATACAACACACAGAATAATCTACTCTGTGTTCTCCATTTGGAGAAGGCTCCGAAAAAAGAAGGCAGACAGGAGAAAAGAAATGAAAAAAATGAGATTTTGACAGAAAGATAAATCGTTCATACACAATATAAAACATTACCCGACTCGATAACCGAACAGGGTAAGGGAATCTATGTTCTCTGATTCATCTTAAATGAAAGAGCCGCGAAATCCAACAAAAAAAGGGTAAGCTATATACATCGCACCGCTACAACCTCCTGCTCTTGCTGCCTTCCGGCCCTGGGAGAATTTAGAGGGAGCTGGTCGTGTATGACTTACCCAAGTGCAAAGGTAGTCATTTCTTGCGAAACGGCAAGCAATGACTTGACTAAATTTTCAAAAGTTTCCGAAAAACCCGCCTCGAACGACCTGCCGAGGCTCTGTTATTTCGCCTCCAGACTGTCAAAGATGAACGGGAGGACGCACTCCACGCGGTCGAACTTGTAGATGGCCTTGCTGCCGACGAGTATTATCGACATCGGTCTCCCGCCCTTGGTCTGGTACTCTGCCATCACCTGCCTGCATTGTCCGCATGGTGTCGCCGGCTCCTCGCACAGCACTCCGCCCTGGCTGGCCGCAATCGCAATCGCAGTCATTGCCTTGTCCGGGTAATGTGCATTGGCATAGAACATTGCTGTTCTTTCCGCACACAGTCCAGACGGATAGGCGGCGTTTTCCTGATTGGCTCCGGTCACAATCGTGCCGTCCGACATACGCACCGCCGCGCCGACATTGAATTTGGAGTATGGAGCGTATGAGCCAGTGATTGCCTGTACCGCAGCCTCCGCAAGTTTCCGGTCCTCGGCGGACAATTCTTCAACCGAGCCGTACTGTTCGTATGTTATTTCCAGAACATTCTTTGTCATAAACTATGCGATTTTTGTAACTTTGCACAGCGCAAAGTGTGCAAATATATAAAATAAAATCAAAACGTGCAGATTACACGACATTTTTCTTTCAATATGAAAGCGTTCTGCACGGATTAGTACAAAATAGAAGTGGATATATGAAAATATGCATCGGATTGTCAGGAGGTGTAGACTCAAGCGTCGCAGCGCTTCTGCTGAAAAAACAGGGATATGACGTCTTCGGGCTGTTCATGCAGAACTGGCACGATGCCTCGACGACCCTGCACGGCGAATGCGAGTGGGAGGAGGACCGCTTTGTTGCGGAGATGGTGGCGAGAAAAATAGGGATTCCGTTCTATTTTGTGGATTTGAGTAAGGTCTACCGGGAAAGAGTCGTGGACTATATGTTCGACGAGTATGCGAAAGGTCGCACACCCAATCCTGACGTGCTGTGCAACAGGGAGATAAAATTTGCCGCATTCTGGGAAACCGCAAAAAAACTGGGCGCTGACATGGTCGCCACAGGGCATTACTGCCGCAAGGACACACTGAAGGATGCAAACGGAAATGAAGTTCTTGTGGCGAAGACGTGGGGGCTGAACTCCGATGGAAAACCCGCAGACGGGAGTGAACTCACACCTATATATAGAATATTCGAAGGCAGCGACCCCAACAAGGACCAGAGCTATTTTCTCTGCCAACTGACCCAGGAGCAGCTTTCGACCGCTCTCTTCCCCATCGGGGACATCGACAAACCGGAGGTGCGGCGCATTGCACACGAAGCGGATTTGCCTTCAGCTGACAAAAAAGACTCGCAGGGAATATGCTTCGTGGGCAAGGTGGACCTGCCGACTTTCCTGAAGCAGAAGTTGGAGCCTAAAGAGGGAAATGTCGTGGAGGTGTTCGATGCATATTACGAGCAAAATGCTCAATATCATAGAATTGAATCCATTCTCACTTCTCTTCTTCCCCCCGGCAGCACGGAGCCTGCGAAGATGATTTCCGACTATGTGAGTGAAACGAAAACGTCCGCGACAGACAAGAACGGCAGAATGGCTGCGACGACGGAGGGCGGAGATGCCGGCAAGACGAATATATGCCCTTGGGATTTGAGCAAACTTGAGACGCTCAGCGATGAGGATTGGGAAATAATCTCGCAAAGCATTGACTACTCGGACATTCATTTCGAGACGGAAGTCTACCGCAGCGGGAAAAAGCATGTGAAAAAGACGCGGTGGAAGGAGAACCCGCTCGCAAAGATTGTCGGGACACACGACGGGGCGCAGTTTTACACCATCGGGCAGCGCAAGGGGCTGAACATCGGCGGCCATAGTGACTCGATTTTCGTGATTGGGACCGACATTGAGAACAACATAATATATGTAGGCGAGGGACATCGCCACAAGGGACTTTCACGTAGCTGTCTTCGGATTCCGGCAGAAGAACTGCACTGGATTCGGGAAGACTTGAGGATGACGCCCGGGGAAGTCCGACGATACCGGGTGAGGATTCGCTACCGGCAGCCGCTGCAGGAGGCGACGCTCGTGATGAGGGAGAAGGCGATGTATGTGCTTTTCGACCAGCCTCAGAGAGGGATTACGCCGGGACAGTTTGCGGTGTGGTATGCCCACGACGACGAGATGCTTGGCAGCGGGGTGATTTGAGCGGCTTTGGGGGCCATATTTGCCTCTTCATCAGTCGTGTACGCCCGGTACACTCCTTCTTCAGAGACAAATCTATCCTCAAAAATCCATCTCAAATCGCTCAGCTTTTATGCTGTAATATTGATACATATTGATACATATTGATACATATTGATACATATTGATACATATTGACATACAATAAATTACAATACAATTACAACTAAAATGAAAAAATTTTTGACAATGATGATTCCGGTCATTGCTTTATGTTCCTGTGGTCAACGGGAGGGCGCTGTGCCCGGGATTGACCTTGCAGACCTCGACGAGAGCGTTTCTCCAAAAGTTGATTTCTACCAATATGCCACGGGCGGGTGGCAGAAGAGCCATCCTCTGAAGCCCGAATATGCCCGTTACGGAGCGTTCGACATCCTCGGCGAAAACAACGAGAAAAGGTTGAACGATCTGTTCCAGTCTATGAGTTCACTCAAGGCTGAACACGGAAGCGTGGAGCAGAAGATTTCCGACCTCTACAAGATGGGGCTGGATTCACTGCGCAGGAACGAAGAGGGCGCGGCTCCGCTGAAACCTTACATCGATGAAGTGCTGGCAATTTCAGACAAAGATGCCCTGGTGCGCGAAATTGCCGCAATGCACCTCGCTTCTGACAGTCCGTTCTTCGGGACGTATGTAATGGCAGACATGATTGACAGTGATAGTAACATCCTCTATATGAGCCAGTCTGGGCTCGGAATGGGCGACCGCGACTACTACGTGAAGGGGTGTGACCCGAAACTTAAGGCAGGCTACCTCGAATTTCTTACCAAAGTTCTTAAACTCGCGGGAATTGACAATGCCGATGGACGGGCAGCCGACGCGATGAAGATAGAGGAGGCTCTTGCCGAAAATTCCTGGACGAGTGTCGAATGCCGCGATATGGAGCGGCAGTACAATCCGACAACATTTGCGGAGCTTGCCGCAACCTATCCGAACCTTTCTCTCGGCAGCTATTTCGAGGCGCTCGGAGTGAAGAGCGACGGCAAGATTGTCGTGACCCAACCCTCATTCTTCAAGGCACTTGACGAAATGTTCGCGTCCGAGAATGTCGAGTCGCTTAAAAACTATCTGCTCGCCCAACTGGTTCAAGGTGCCTGCGGTGCGTTGAGCGACGACTTCTACAATGCCAACTTCGACTTCTTCTCCCGTCAGATGGCCGGAGTGCAACAGCAGAAACCCCGCTGGAAGAGGGCCATGTCCGTTCCTAATTCTCTGCTTTCAGAGGCCGTGGGCGAGATGTATGTGGCGAAATATTTCCCTGCAAAGGACAAAGAAAGAATGGCTAAAATGGTAGCGAACATTCAGACCGCCCTTGCAGAGCACATCGACTCTCTCGACTGGATGAGCGATGCCACCAAAGCAAAGGCTCACGAGAAACTGAATGCCTTCACAGTAAAAATAGGCTATCCGGACAAGTGGAAGGATTATTCCACGCTCGACGTCGACCCTACTGCAAGCTACTACGAGAACATCCGCAAGGCCGCTCTCTGGAGTGTGCAGGACAACTTGACTCGCCTCGGAAAGCCAGTGGACAAGGCTGAGTGGCTGATGAGTCCGCAGACGGTGAATGCCTATTACAACCCGTCGACCAACGAAATCTGCTTCCCGGCTGCGATTCTTCAGCCACCGTTCTACAATCCGGACGCTGACGATGCAGTTAACTACGGCGCCATCGGCGTTGTCATCAGCCACGAAATGACCCACGGATTTGACGACCAAGGACGCCTATTCGACAAGGACGGAAACATGGCCGACTGGTGGACTGCCGAAGATGCCGTGGCTTTCAAGGCGAAGACCGCAGTGCTCGTAAAGCAGTTTGATGAGGTGGAGGTTCTGCCTGGCGTTCATGCAAACGGAGCACTTTCGCTCGGAGAGAACATCGCTGACCACGGTGGACTCCGCATTTCCTACACAGCACTGCAGAACTCGTTCAATGGACATCATCCGGCTCCAATTGACGGATTCAGTGCCGAGCAGAGGTTCTACCTCGCATACGCGAAGGTCTGGGCCGACAACATTACTGATGAGGAGATTGCCCGTCGCACCAAGTTGGACGTACATTCGCTCGGGCGCAACCGCGTGAATGTGACTCTGCGCAACCTCGACACATTCTTCGATGCCTTCGGAATTGCTGACGGAGATCCTATGTGGCGGCCTGTGTCAGAACGTGTCATCATCTGGTAATACATACGGGGCGAAGAAACGGCGGGCTGCGGCGTTTCTTCGCCCCGTTGAAATCCTCACAGCCGCAAAGTCTGCTGCGGTTTCAACCTCGACGAGCGGCTGCAAAGTGCCGTCAGAACAAAGGCTCAACCGGTTCGCGGTGGTCGGGATCGAGGAGTTCGCTGCGGAACTTGGCGCGGGCAAAGTTGATTTTGTTTAGTTCGACAACGCGGATGTGGCTGTTGAACATCGTGCGGATGTAAATCTTGCGACCACATAGATCAGTTGCCGTGGTGAACTGCGTCGCTGAAGGCATATCCGGAGGGGTGATTCCCTCAGCGGTCTGAACTCCTATCGGAAGGTCAAAGTTGTTCAGGATATGGAAAGCCTGAATGACGGTCTTTTCGGCATCGGCAAGCTTCGGGGCAGTAGTCTGGAAAAATGCGGCGCGAACAAATCGGGAAGGCGGTGTGAAGTCGCCAGGAAGTCCGAACATCCCGCTGCCTCCACCAAAAGAGTGGAGTTCAAGACTTCCGACGGTATTCTCAGTTACAGCGCCGGACTTAAGATTTACATAGTTGTTCAAATTCGTAAGATGCCAGTCGAAAGACGGAGAGTTTGTGAGGACTCCGAGCGTATTTTCATAGAACACGCATTTTTCGTCAATGATTTCCAGAACAATCTGACGGCCGGACGGGTCGGCGAAACGCCAGTGGGCTGTGGAGGCACGCGGGTCGACATTGTGAACGTGAACCGCCTTTACAGCCTCTATGACGTCCTCAACGCTCTTGCAACTTCCGAGGATATAGGGGACAAGCTGAAGGTCCGCAATGCTCGATTCTTTCAGCGACGGACAATAATCTTCGTATTTTCCATATCCCGGAAAATAGAAAAGCCCTGCGGAAAGCCCCTCCTCGTTCAGTCCCTCCACGATGAATTCCGACTGCTCGACGGCGAAACCCACATAACCATACTTTCCGGAGAAAGCTCTACCATGCTCCCCTCCAGGAGTGATAGAATACCAGATGTGATTCCGAGGAACCACGACATAACGATTGTGATTGTCGTTCACGGCCCATTCGATTGTTCGAGCCGTCACCATACTTCCGTCCGCAGCCTTGAGCGTGATGCCCGTGCAAGCGAATCCACGAGGGGCGAATGCCACCGCGGCCGCTGCGGCCAGCAAAGTGGCTAAAATTTTGTGTTTCATAGTATTATATGGTTTTACACGATTCCTATAGTTTCGCAAAATCCATACCTATGATTTTCTAAGCCTCGACATCGGTGAGGATTTTGACAAACCGTCCAACGAAGCAGATTACCCCTTATTCCACCTCCGCCGCGAGACCGCCTTCGCCAGTCTCCTTATAAAGCGAAGGAAGATCCTTCCCAGTCTGCTTCATCACGCGCACCACCTGGTCAAAAGACACCCGATGCAACCCATCCGTATAAGAAGCATATATATTAGCGTCCAAAGCCCGGGCCGCCGCATAGGCATTCCGCTCGATGCATGGAATCTGAACCAAACCGCAGACGGGGTCGCAGGTCATTCCGAGGTGATGCTCAAGTCCCATCTCGGCAGCGTATTCAATCTGAGCCGGAGTGCCGCCCATAAGCTGGTTTGCAGCAGCAGCCGTCATCGCACAGGCAACACCGACCTCCCCTTGGCAGCCAACTTCCGCGCCGGAGATGGAAGCATTGGTCTTCACCACATTACCGACAAGAGCCGCCGTGGCGAGTGAACGGATTATCCGACGGTCGCTGAAATCATAGACCTTCTTCAAATGATAGAGCACGCTTGGAAGCACACCGCAGGAGCCGCAGGTCGGAGCTGTCACGATGGTGCCTCCGGAAGCGTTCTCCTCGCTCACGGCAAGCGCATAGGCGAAAATGAGTCCACGGGTGCGAAGAACATCCTTATAGCCCTCGGCACGGATGAAATACGAGGCTGCCTTACGGCGCAGATGCAGCGGTCCCGGAAGCACGCCCTCGCGGTCAAGCCCACGCTCTATGGACTTCTGCATCACCTTCCAGACTTCAAGCAGATAGTCGTTGATGTCCCCATCCTCGATTTCCTCGACATATTCCCAATAGGCCTTCCCGTTGCGGTTGCACCAGTCGAGAAGTTCCGTCATCGTGTTAAGCGGATAGATGTCCGGCGACTCGACACCCGGCAATTGGTCGCAGCGGATAGCCCCTCCGCCGATGCTGTAAAACGTCCATTCGTCGCGCAGGTGCCCATCATCGTCCACTGTTGCAATTGTCATGGCGTTAGGATGTTCGTCCATAAACACCTTTGGAAGCCACTCAATCTCCACAGGTCCGGCCTGTGAAAGCACCTCATTGATTGCCACATCGGTCAAATGCCCCTTTCCCGTCGCCGCAAGAGAGCCGTAGAGACGGACATGAAAGCGGTGAGCGTCTCCGTGGTGTGACAGATAAACCTTCGATGCCTGATGCGGCCCCATAGTGTGGCTGCTGGATGGTCCCTTCCCTATCCTGTATATTTCCCTGATTGATTTCATGTACATTTGCTGCCCTCCGCTTTCAGCCGCTCACGGCTGCCCGAAAAAGCCGCTGCAAAGGTAAAAAATTTCAAACAGCTTATAAAACAAGAAAACATATTTCTTAATCGAATTGTAACCTACCGTAACATTATGGCAACATAAGTGTAAAAAATGCTTCATTTACCCAAATTAACTTTGCCGCCGATATGAAAAAAGGAAAAATTGCACTGATTGCGGCATTGTCAATGGCCGCTACTGCACCGGGGATGTGGGCCGGAGCTGAACAAAGAAATGATTTCGGTACATCTGAGACTGAATGCGGAATCTTGGATGTCAAAAATGCCAGATTTCTGGTACGAGATGCGGAAAGCGGAGAGACGCTCATCGGAGCCGCAGTTCTTATAAAAGGCAGCACGACCGGGGCGATGACGGATATCGATGGTGCCGCCGAAATGCCTATGGAAAACGGAGAATATGAAATTGAAATCTCGTATATGGGATATTCCCCTCTTTCCGTCTACGTTAAAATAAATGGCGGCCGCGTATCGCCGGTCGCGGAAACTGCCGACATATATGCCGGACCTGACGGTGTCCTCAACATAAGGATACATCCCGACACCACGATTCTCGACAACGCCACCGTCACGGCGAGAAAAAGTTTCGAGACCATATCAGCGCTTCAAAACGAACGCAAGATGTCGTCCCACGCCATAGAGAACATCGGTTCTCGGGAAATGGCACTTAAAGGGCTGTCGGATGCGCAGGAAAGTGTGTCAAAGATGTCCGGGATTTCGGTGGCCGACGCCGGGCAGATGATAGTCCGAGGACTCGGAGACCGCTACAGCACAACCACCCTCAACGGGCTGCCGATTGCGTCCCCGAATCCCGATAACAAGCTGATTCCGCTGGACATATTCCCAACTTCCACAATCCGCAGCATTACGGTCAGCAAAGTCTATGAAGCTGGATCGTTCGCTGACTATTCCGGAGCGCATGTGAACATAAGCACAAGCAAGGGCCGAAGCGAAGACTTTTTCTCAATGTCATTCTCGACGGGCGGGTATTTCGGAACTATCGGAAATTTCAGGCAGATGGACAGAAAGACCCTGTTCTTCACACCGAAAATGAAAAAAGAGACCGGCGAGTCGTCATATTCCGAATTTCGGGAATATGCAACGCACAACCTATTGTTTAACACTGGATTTCAAGTCAAAGACAGACAGTCCCTCCCAGATCTTGAAGGAGGTCTTGGATTTGGAAAGAACTGGAAGTTTGCTGAACAAGAGCTGAACCTGCTCGCGAGCGCAAGCATCCGTTCCGGAGAGGAAACACTCAAGAACGCATACTACAGGACATACGAAGCAAGTTCCGAGGGGCTGGTCTGCACGGAAAGCATCTACGACAGTTACAAGTCGAAGCTCAACCTCGCGGCACTTGTGGATCTCGAATACTCTTTCAAACCACAGCAGAGCATCGGGTTGACCTTTTTCTTCGCCCGCAACGCCATCTCAGACTATCAGAAACGCAATGTTCTCGACCACCTCGAAACGTACGATCTCATCGGAAGCAACTCTGTTTCACATTTCTACACTATGCAGGACTGGCAACTCATTGGGAAACATATGCTCGGAGGCGGAATATGGACATTGGACTGGGGAACATCATTCTGCGCGACATCCAGCGACGAGCCTAACCGAAGGCAGGTTATGTTCAGCAAAAATGCGGACGGGAGTCTCGGTTTCTTCAATCTCAACCAGCAGGAGACTCAAAGATATTTCGGGAAGCTATCTGAATATGAGGCGGTTGCCGACATACGGGCATCGCGTATCTTCGATGAATGGAACAGAGTGGGATTCGGTATCAGCATGAAGGACAAGTCCCGCAGTTTCGGGACAACGCGCTTCTATTATAATCTCAAGAAAATCACCGACAGGATTGAGGACATCGGGAATATGGATCCGTACATCAACGACGCGAACATCGAGTCCGGCCTCGTCAGCGTGGATCGCAAACAGCACAAACGCGACAATTATAAGGCTTCAAACCTCATCGGAGCCGCTTTTATAGACTCTGATCTGCGCTTTGGCGAGAGATGGTTCCTGAACGCAGGTCTGAGGATGGAACTGTCAAGACAAGGCGTCGATTATAACGACGATGTGGAGGACAGAAGCAGGAGTCTCGACGCGGTCGATTTCTTTCCCGCTCTGAACGTAAAGTTCGCTATGAACGAAAGTTCCGCACTGAGGCTCGCACTGTCAAGGACAATCACACGCCCGTCATTCGTAGAGATGGCTCCGTTCCTCTATCAAGAGAGTTTCGGAGGGACTCAGATCAGGGGAAACGAGAATCTCGGCAACGGATACAACTGGAACGCTGATCTGAGATATGAGCTGTTCGGAAGTCGGGCCAATGACATGCTTGCGGTGACAGCCTACTTCAAATACCTCGACAACCCGATTGAACGCACGCAGAGGCTCTCCGGAGGAGCGATTGAGCAGACATTCCAAAATGCCGACAAGGGACTTGCCGCCGGCGTCGAGGCCGAGTTCAGAAAAGAGATTGTCAAAAGCCTTACAATAAGCGGAAACGCATCCTACATATTCACGAATGTCAAGCTTCCCGAAAACGGAGCATATACGAACAGCGAACGTTCGCTTCAGGGAGCGTCACCCTACCTCGTCAACGCCGACATCAGCTATGCCCCACAGTTTGAAAACGGCTCCTCACTCGCGCTGACGTTGCTCTACAGCGTGCAGGGTCCGAGAATCCACGCTGTCGGCATACTCGGGCTCGGAGACGCGAAACAGATGCCGTTCCACAGCTTCGATTTCTCCGGCTCATACAAATTCAACAAGCATCTCACGCTCAGCCTAGGACTGAAGAACATTCTGAACTCATCCGTGCGCTTCACGCAGGAAATCCCTAATGCCGGACGGAGGGTCGATGTTGAAGGATGGAAGCTCGGAACGGGTATCAGCCTCGGAGTATCATACACATTCTAAACGAAAAATGACAATTGAAAATCGAATAAAGAAGATAACCTTTTATATAAAAAGTATTATGAAGTGTTTTAATTTCAAGTCAGTCGCAGCGGCCTCAATCTGTGCCGCAGCGCTCATCGCCTGCCAAAAAGAGCAGGAAAACAACAACCGGAACAACGGAACTGAGCTAAAGGGCTATGTCACTGAAGACCTTACGCTTGAGGCCGGTAAGACCTACGAGTTGGCAGGAAGCCTCCAAGTGAAGGCTCCGGCAACGCTCACAATCGGGGCTGGGGCGACGGTCATTGCCAAGGACAATGGTGAAATCAACTACATTCTCATCGAGCAAGGCGCTAAAATCCACGCGGTCGGGACCAAGGACGCACCCATTGTACTCACGGCCGAGAGGAAGGAGAACGGAGCCTGGGGCGGAGTGCACATCTGTGGTCGGGCACACAGCAACGCCGGCACGAACAACACCTCTGAAATAGGCAATGCCCCTTACGGCGGCAACGTTGAGAACGACAATTCGGGTGTAATGAAATATGTCCGCATCGAATATTCCGGCTATGCCCTCGACTCTGAGCACGAGGCAAACGGTCTCTCGCTCTACGGCGTGGGGAACGGAACCTCCCTCTCCTACATCCAGTGCATCAATGGTTCTGACGACGGAATCGAGTTCTTCGGAGGCAGTGTGAATATAGACCATTGCGTCATCATCGACTGTACGGACGACAGTTTCGACTGGACAGAAGGCTGGAACGGCAATGGCGAATGGCTCGTGGCGTATCAGAGCGACCATTCCTGCGACTGCCTCTTTGAATGCGACAACAATGGCAAGGCAATAGACGCGACACCTGTATCAAATCCGAAACTTGACCATGTGACTCTCGTGGGCAACAATAGCAAAGACACAGCGAAAGGAATCCGTCTCCGTGCAGGAACACGCGCAAACTTCTCAAACACCCTCGTGTGCGGCAAGCCGAATCCGATAGTTATTGAGACAGAGCCTACCGTCAAATCATTCGTAAGCGGCGAATCAAAGTTCAGCAACGTGATCATCTCTGGCAAAATCAAGAGCGATGCGAAAGTAAGCGAAGCCTACACCGATGACATGTTCACACAGTCAGGCAAGAACAAGACAGATACGGAAATCACCTTAAAGTCAAGGTTCATAGGTACAGTCGACGGGGCAGGTGCAGTTCCGCAAGACAATGACTGGACCGCAGGTTGGACGAAATAACCACAACGCGACAGCCTCATAACAGCCACAGAAGATCATCAAAAAGTCCGGTCAGAAAGCTTTCCGACCGGACTTCAACTTATTGACGCAAAACGCTTTTGAGCGTCTTTTCAGAAACAATTTTAAGCGTTCTTTTCTGCTTTAATAGCAGCCTGCGCAGCAGCAACGAGGAAAGAATTATATGGTGGATGACGCATATCTTATATAAATTGTCTGAAAATCGTTGGGCATATCAGATTATTTTAATACTTTTGCATCGT
>ERZ779877.1341-NODE-1341-length-21577-cov-7.352941_pt1 | contig 21577 bp, 20 predicted proteins | sample MGYA00511556_ERZ779877 | MGnify/ENA primary metagenome ERZ779877 (study PRJEB29588, sample SAMEA2159338) | human gut metagenome | biome: human gut; feature: human-associated habitat; material: faeces | place: Denmark | collected 2008/2010 ...
TCTTTACGAAAAAGGGTTCGGGTACGTTTTTTGTTTACAGGAAGTTCTGAGAAGGCACTACTCGGAACAGTGAGCAGGAACGAACAAAGGCAGGGTATCACCATGGCGGTGGTATCCTGCCTTTAATATATTAGCTTCCTAGTCGTTAATCATGAAAAAGTCATCGTATATATGATTCATGCGATTTCAGGATAACCGAATCGAGGAAGAATATGTAAGGGTTACATCAGATAACGGACTATCGTTTACATTGATGACAATCGGCGAAGAGTTCGACTTAACAATTAGAACGAGACAAAGAACAACAAAAATATACTGCTTTCTCTTCATGGTGCGACGCCCCTTTCACTTTCCAGTTTCCATACAGTTCGTCCTTAGGGGGCTCTGCCATTCGTCCCCCCTTTAATTCTTAACCATCCTTACACCCCTCCCTCACTCTATGATGACATCATCATACCATGTAAATCGTTTGGTTTCAATTCGCATGATTAACAGAGATGAACAGTTGCTTTTGTGAAAAGTGTAGAATTGTTTGATGTGGTGACTGAAACTGTTTGAAATAAAAAGTGTGTCTATTTGAAAAGCAATTAAGAAATTGTCGTTCGAGCGATTGACTTTCTTACCGAAGATATGCTATTCTTTAATATATCATTGTATAATCTTGCATTCATGCTATGATTAAGGGGAAGCATTTATGAAAAATTTTGATGAACTCAGCTCAACCGACTTCGCTGTTCTTGATGCGATACGAAGATCCGGTTCACTAGACAGAGCCATCCTTGAAACATATAGTGGTTTATCGTGGCCAACAGTAAAAAAGATTTTCTCACAATTGCAGGAATCAGAGAACATCCAAAGTAGCACTAACGAACAAAAATGCAAAAAATTCGTACGTAACCAAGGTTACTTTCTTGGCATTTCAATTGGAACGAGGGAAATCAAAGCAGTTTTTTGCGACTCACAGTTTCAAGTATTATCTTATAGCGACATTCGGGCTTTAGTAAAAAGTATTCCTGATAGTAGAGTAGTGTCTCTTATACGCAAAAGTAGCGATTACCAAGTGACAAAAGAGCGAACAATGTCAGCAGATAGTTTATACTTTTGTTTTGAATCATCTTCCTCACAGGATGTGATTGCTGATATTATTACAGAAATAATTGAAGCATATCTCACTCTAGGAGATGCATCGCAAAAATTGCTCGGAATTGGTTTGGCTTTTCCGGGAGTGGTTGAACCGCAAAAAGAACAGATTATAGCATGTCCTAATATTCCAAGCTTAAACGGAAAAGAACTTCGCGGAATCTTAAAACATGGACTTTATGACAAGTTGAAAGAATACGAGATTCCAATTTATATAGAGCATAATGCTAAAGCTAATTTTATAAATGAAAAAGAACTCCTTTACAGTGACCAAAGTGAAAATAGTGTTGCGTTCAAAGAGAATGTCCTTTGTCTGTATATGGGGACAGGTATAAGTTTAGGTGGTTGCATTAATAGGACGCTAGTCACAGGTTCCACAAATTCATTTGGCGAGATTGGACATATCAGTGTATCAGATGATCTTGCAGAATTTGGAAAAGACGATCATGACGTTTGTCCATTTTGTCATCAAAAATGTATCGAGTGGCTTATTCGAAAAAATGTTTTTGATGCTTCGACTATTAGAGACTACCGCGAAAATTCAACCACTAAGAAATTAAAAAGCTTATCTCAAGAAAAATATAAAAAGTTGACACAGTATCTGGGCTATTTATTAAATGTCATCATAAACATTTTTAATCCGGATGTTTTGATTTTAAGTGGAAGAATATTTGATAACATAGAGGAACTTCGTGGAGATATAGAATCACTAAAAAGCAGTCACACACTCTCTTTCTCTGGAAGTAACTGTAAAATTGTTCTTGGAAAAGGTGGGCAATATGGTATAGCGCGTGGTGCAGCATTTAACACATATATGCGGCATTATACATTTAAGGACAAAAAAATTCAATGGCCAACAACAGGTGATCATATATAAATTGGCTATCAATTCTAAATAAATCAATTTTTCATGTTTTTTCTTTTTAAATAATCTATTATATTTTAGAAAAGTATGGTATACTTAATGTATGAGGTAGTGAGGTTTTTATGAATGAGAAAGTAAAGAATGAAGTTAATGGGGAGAATATAGAAATACTTGATAGTGGTTCTACTACTGAAAGTAAAGGTAGTAAGATAAAAATAGTGATACCTATTTTGGCTACATTAATAGTTTTACTTTTGATGTGTGGCGGAGTGTTTCTCTTTATTAATAAGGTGTTTAATGCTAATTATTTTTTAGAAGAAAGTTCTAAAAGTGTTAGTAGTTTTGCTAAGAAAGTGTTAAATGGAATGGATATAAATAATGAATATCTTAGTGATCTTGATAAGTATGATGTAGTAAGTAATACTAATATTAAATTATCAAGTAGTACTAGTGCTTTAGAGAATTTAAATGGTATTAGTCTAAACTTAGATGTTAATGCAAGAGTTAAAGAAAAGTATGTGAGTATGGATGCAACATTAAAACAAGATAGTGAGAATATAAAAGCCAGCGCGGTTATAAATAATGATAAAGTATATGTTGAAAGTAAAGAACTTTTTGATAAAATGGTATCAATTGATAGTAGTGTTAAAGTGGAAGATATAATAAGTGAGTACTCTAATACAATAGGCAATTATGATATTTTAGAAATTGTTAATAAGTATATTAGTTATTATTTTGAGTCACTTAAAGAAGCAAAGATAAGTACAGAGTATGAAGGATTTAATGCTGTTTATACTTATGAAATAAATGACGATAATATAGATAAAGTTAATGATAAGTTTATGTCTTTAATTAAAGAAGATGAGGTTTTTAAAGATATAGTAACTGAAGAGGTAATATCTAATAATATTAGTGTTGTTATTAAAGTAAAGATGCTTACTAATGAAGTTAGTGAATTTATAGTTAAGAATGAGATTAGTGAATTTAAGGGTGTAAAAATTGATGAAAGCAAGTATGAAGTAACTGATGGGGAAAATAAAATTACTTTAGAGATATCTAGTAATTTACTTTCATTATCAACTAAAATTGATAATGAAGAAGTTAAGGTTAAGTTTGAAGTGGGAGAAAATAGTTCTTCATTTAGTTATAAAACAAGTGATACTGATATTTTATTTAATTTAGAAAAGTTAAAAGGTAATACTAATAAATTAAGTTTTAACTTAGTAGTTCCCAGTACTCAAGAAAATGTAAGCGAATATAAAATTAATGGAGAAATAAGTGTAAAAAATGAGGACAAGAAAACTAGTGCGAGTGGTGAAGTGACATTTAATTATAGTGAAAATGAAGTAACTCTTAATTTAAGCAGTGATACTGAATATGGAGAGAATTTATTTAGTAGGAAAGATGTAAGTAATTTTGTTAGTGAAAATGATATTACAGTGGAAGAAGTGAGTACTATTGCAGTTAATTTAATGACTAAACTTATGAATTTTAGGTTTTTTGGTTTGATATATGGAATGAATGAGTTAAATGATGAGGTAATAGATAATTCTTTCTATGATAGTAAAGTAGGTATGTAGATTATGAATGGAACTAATAAAACTTAGTTCTTTTCTTATGAATTTTAAGTAAGAATTAAGCAAGATTTAAGCAAGATGTATTGAAGTTTGTGTGAAAAAATGATATAATATTTATAGTTAAGAATTGAGGTGAACTGTATGAGTAATTATATTCCACCATTTGAAATTACAAATGAAATGTTAGATAGGGTTGCTAGCATTATGGAGAAAATAGGTAAGTTAGGAGATATAAGTAACTTAGATAAAACCCCATATTTAAGAAAGCAAAAGAAAATTAATTCTATTCATTCTTCACTTGCTATAGAAAATAATTCACTTAGTTTAAATCAAGTTACTGATGTTATTAATGGTAAAGTAGTTATTGGAAAACAAAAAGATATACAAGAAGTTAAGAATGCTTATAAAGCATATGAAATGATTAAAGAAGTTAATCCATATTCTATAAGAGATTTGAAGAGGGTTCACGGGTGCATGATTTTTTTAACAGTAGAAGACAGTGGTAAATTTAGAACTGGTGCTGAAGGAGTATTTGATGGAGATAAGTGTATATTTATATGCCCACAAGCTCATATGGTTAGTTCATTAATGGAAGAACTATTCAAATTTATAAAAAGTAATAAAGATAAAATACATCCTCTTATTCTTTCAAGTGTTTTCCATTATGAGTTTGTTTTTATACATCCATTTAGTGACGGAAATGGAAGAATGGCAAGGCTTTGGCAAAATATTTTATTATATCAGTGGAGAAATATATTTGAGTATTTACCAATAGAGAGTAAAATCTATAAGTATCAAAATGAATACTATAAAGCGATTAGCGAGTGTCATAAAAATGGTAACTCTAATGTGTTTATATGTTTTATGTTAAAAATGATAGAAGAAACAATAGATGAAGCAATAACAACATCAAATGTTGCATTAACAAATGAACTTGTTAATGTTAATAAGTTACTTGATGTAATGGAACCAAGCATACCACTAACGGCTTTGGAAATTATGACTAGACTTGGTATTAAGTCTAAAGAAACTTTAAGAAATTCTTATTTAAACCCAGCAATAAAATTAGGGATGATTAATTTAACATCTCCTCTTAAACCTACTAGTAAAAATCAAATGTATTATAAGTCTTAAACAAGAATTAAGCAAGAATTAAGTAAGAATTAAGCAAGATGAAAGATAAGAAATATTTGAAACTGACTCTTTTATACCTAAAAGTGATGATGCGATTAAATTAGATGATTTAATAGAAATCAAAAATCATTTTAGATTATTTGATTATTGTCTTGATATAATAGATGAAAAACTTTCTAAAGATATTATGATTAATATGAATAAAATACTTAAGAGAAATACAACTGATGAAGATAATCCTAGATATAATGTAGGTGGATTTAAAATTGTACCTAATAAGATAGGATTAATAAATGTTATTGATTTTAAACTGAAAGATAAATAAAAAAAGTACTTTTCAAATTAGTATCTTTGTGGTATAATTTAGTACATAAAGCGAAGAAGAAGAGGAGTAGTAAACAAGATTTTGTAGAGAGTTAACGGTTGGTGGAAGTTAATAAATTAAGTTTATGAAGGTAGCTTGTGAGTGTTTATTTGAATAATAGTAGAATAAAACGAGTTGTGCACGTTAAGCATATAAGATAGAAATTAAGGTGGTACCGCGGTTAATAATGGTAGTAAGTTATAATCGCCCTTTGGTAACCACTTTTTATTTTGGAGGGAAATTATGTTAGAAAAGAAATATGACCATAAGATGGTTGAAGAAGGAAAATATGAGAATTGGTTAAATCATAAGTATTTTGAAAGTGGAGATATGAGTAAGAAACCTTATGCAATAGTTATTCCACCACCTAATGTTACAGGAAAACTTCATTTAGGGCATGCTTGGGATACTACATTACAAGACATTATTATAAGGTTTAAAAGAATGCAAGGATATGATGCACTTTGGGTTCCTGGGATGGATCATGCTGGTATTGCTACTCAAGCTAAAGTTGATGCCAAATTAAAAGATATGGGAATTAATCCAAGAAGTTTAGAGAGAACTGAGTGGCTAAAGTATGCTTGGGACTGGAAAAATGAGTATGCAGAAAATATTCATAAGCAGTGGGCTAAGATGGGGTTAAGTCTAGACTATACGAAGGAGAGATTTACACTAGATAGTGGACTTAGTGATGCTGTTAAACACGTTTTTGTAACTCTTTATAATGAAGGTTTGATTTATAGGGGAGAAAGAATTATTAATTGGGACCCACAGGCAATGACTGCTTTATCTAATGAAGAAGTTATTTATAAGGATGTTCCTGGTGCATTTTATCATATTAAGTATTTTATAGAGGGAACAGATGATTATTTAGAGGTTGCAACTACTAGACCTGAGACATTATTTGGGGACACTGCTGTCGCTGTTAATCCTAATGACGAGAGATACAAGGATTTAATAGGTAAAAATGTAGTACTTCCTATAGTTAATAAACTTATTCCAATAATAGGAGATGAGCATGCTGACCCTGAGTTTGGTACAGGTATTGTTAAAATTACACCAGCACACGACCCTAATGACTTTGAAGTAGGTAATAGACATAATTTAGAAAGGATTATTGTAATTAATCCAGATGGTACAATGAATGAGAATGCTCTTGGTTATAATGGACTTGATAGATTTCTTTGTAGAAAAAAACTAGTAGAAGATTTAAAAAACGATGGCTTACTAATTAGTATAGAAGAGATTACTCACTCAGTTGGACACTCTGAGAGGACAGGTGTTATGGTTGAACCTTATCTATCAAAGCAATGGTTTGTTAAAATGAGACCACTTGCTGACAAGGTTCTTGAAAATCAAAAGGATAAAAATAATAAAGTTAATTTTGTTCCTGAGAGATTTGAAAAAATTATGAATCACTGGATGGAGATTACTTATGACTGGTGTATTTCTAGACAACTTTGGTGGGGACATAGAATTCCTGCTTGGTATAAAGGAGAAGAAGTTTACGTTGGGATGGAAGCGCCTACAGAGGAAGGCTGGGTACAAGATATGGACGTACTTGATACATGGTTTAGTAGTGCACTTTGGCCTTTTAGTACTTTAGGTTGGCCTGAAGAAACAGACTTGCTTAAGAGATATTACCCTAATAACGTGTTAGTAACAGGATATGATATTATACCTTTCTGGGTAAATAGAATGACTTTTCAAGGACTTCATTTTACAGGCAAAAGACCTTTTAAAGATTGTTTAATACATGGACTTATTCGTGATAAAGAAGGAAGAAAAATGAGTAAGAGTTTGGGTAATGGGGTTGACCCAATGGATGTAATTGATGAGTATGGATGTGATGCTTTAAGGTATTTCTTATCAACTAGCAGTGCTGCAGGACAGGATTTAAGGTATGATGAAGAGAAGGTTAAGTCAACTTGGAACTTTATAAATAAGTTATGGAATGCTAGTAGGTTCTGTTTAATGAATATTGAAGACTTGAAAGTCTATGAATTTAGTAATTTGGCTGTTCAAGATAAATGGATACTTAGTAAATTAAATAAGGTAATTAGTAAGGTTACTAAGAATATGGAAAGTTATGAATTTAATAATGCTGGTGGGGAGTTATACAACTTTATATGGAGTGATTTTTGTGACTCCTATATAGAGATGAGTAAGTTTAGTTTAGATAGTGTTAGTACAAAGAGTACTTTATGTTACGCTATAAGTGCAATTTTAAAAATGCTTCATCCATTTATGCCTTATGTAACAGATGAAATTTATAGTATGTTACCTATTAGGGATGCAGAAAATATTATGATTAGTAGTTATCCTTTAGTAAATGAAGAATTTAACTTTGATAGTGAAGAAAAGGAAACTGAAGAAATGATAGGTTTTATTGCTGCATTTAGAAATGTTAAACAGGAAAATGCTATAAGTAAAGATGCTAAAGTAATGGTTAATTTTGATAATTCTTTAATAAATAAAATGTTAAAATTAGATGGTAATTTGGTTAGTGAAAAACTTAGTATTAAAGAGTATAAAGTTAGTTATGGTAAGTTAGAAGCGATAATTTATTATGAAAAGGAAGTAACAGAAGAAGATATTTTGGCTAAAGAAAAACAAATTGAAAGTTTGAAGGCTTCAATTTTAAAGAGAGAGAAACTTTTAAGTAATGCTGGTTTTGTTAGTAAGGCACCAGAACAATTAGTAAATGATGAGAAGATAAAACTTGAAGAAGAGAAGAAGTTACTTAGTACTTTAGAATAGGAAAAAGCCCACTTGATGTGGACTTTTTTATATGGAATTATTTCTATCATGTATAGTAAATATGTTAAATTTTTAATGTTTTTCAAGCTTTTTACTATAAAAAATGAGAGCTTTTTCTCTCTTAGAATTTATCTTTTTTATTTGAAAAATTAAAATTTTCTTTAAAATCTATATATTTTCCTTAACGTGTATCAACTAATAATGTATTCTTACATATTTGATTAACTATTTCAATTTTTCTTCCGAAAAAATATCATAGCGCATATAAACACCTTCTTATATTGAAAATATAGTTAGTATTTACTTTCCAATCCCTCTTTTTATAGATCTAAACTATCTTTATTTAATAAGAATTCTTGTATTCCAATTATTAGAATTCCATCATCATTTCTCCATAGTTTAATATTATCTTTCACTACAATAATCTTTTTGAAACTATCGCCAATATTATTTAGTGATTTTGATTCTTGTTGAGTTTTTTCTTGAGTATCTAAATTAAGAGCAACTTGAATATAATATCTTTTACTTCCTTGATTACATACGAAGTCAACTTCTAATTGTTTTCTTAGATTTCCTTCTCTTAATTCAACAACACCAACATCAACATTATATCCTCTTAATAATAATTCATTATATATGATGTTTTCCATGATATGATTTTCCTCTTGTTGTCTAAAATTCAATCTAGCATTACGAAGACCAATATCAGTAAAATAATATTTTTGAGGAGTTTGAATATATTTTTTTCCTTTTATATCATATCTGTTTGACTTATTAACAATAAAAGAATCTTCAATATTCCTAATATAAGAATTAACTGTATTTAAAGACAGTTCTTTTTCTCCGTTGCTTCTAAATGTATCATATATCTTTTGTGGATTTGTAAGTGATCCAACAGCTGATGCTAACATATTAATTATAGAATCTAATACATCTACTCTTTGAATATTATTTCTTTCTATAATATCTTTGATATATGTTTTTTCAAATTCTTCTTTTAAATATTGTGATTTTTCTTCATCGTTCTTTTTAGATAGTATTAATGGTAATCCACCATATGTAACGTATTCGTTCCATGCTTCATATTTATCCCCATTATAAGCACTTACAAATTCAGCAAATGAAAGTGGAAAAACATGTACTTGATCTCCCCTGCCTCTGAATTCAGTAATTATATCAGATGATAAAAATTTAGAATTACTTCCTGTAACATATACATCTATATTTTTTTCGTACAATAACCCATTTAAAACAAATTCAAATCCTTCAACTAATTGTATCTCATCTAAAATAACATAATGCATATTCTTATCTTTTATATTAGAATGAATATACTCATTTAATAATTTTGAATCATGATATTTTTTATTTTCTTCTCTATCAAGAGCTAATTTAATAATATGGTCTTCTTTTACTCCTGATTCTTTTAGATGATTTACGAATATTTCATTTAATAAATAAGACTTACCACATCTTCTAATACCTGTAATGATTTTTATTAAACCATTTTCTTTTCTACTTATTAATCTGTTTAGATAAACATCTCTTTTTATTGCTTTCATATTTACCTCCATTGAAGATTTTTGCCGTTCATGCCACTTTTCTTCAATAATATTATAATACATTTAAAAATATTTTTCAATATGATCATTGAAGATTTTTGCCGTTTATGTCACTTTTCTTCAATAGTAGTATATACTATTAATTATTAAATATTCACATTATTATCCTTTATTTCAGAAAGTTCTTCATAGTCTTTCTCGTTGCCAATTCTTTTTAAATAATCTTTACCACCATCAATAGCAACAGCTCCACATGAACATCTTTTATAGTCATTGGTATTTTTAGACTCTATAATATCTTCACACTTTTTGCATTTTATCTTATTACTTATTATTACTTCTTTTTTCTTTTCCATAAGTCATCTCCTCATAATGTATTATATCATGATTTTATTTCATTTTTATCATACCGTTTGCGGTATAATACATTTTACAATCATATGGACAAAACTAATAGTATCCGTATCAACGTACAAATAGAAAATATAATGATTTCATATTTTTGCCACTTTTCTTCAATGAACTATTTTAAAACTTAATTTTTTTGTACTTTATCAATACTGATACCTCGCAAGCCCTTATAAACAAAGTATCCCGCCATTTCTGACGGGATTTCAGGGGGTTTTGGTTGAATACACTCTCACCTTAAAATCGTAAGAGTAAGTATCCACATAGCAGAACTCTGCTATGCTAATTAAATGATATAAAATTTTTTATAAAAAATCAAGTACTTTTTGAAAATTTTATTAAAAAGTTGAAAATTTACATTTTATTTAATATAATTAAAGAGGAGTAGATTATGAAAGTTGTTAAGAAAAAATTAAGAAAAGATAGAGTATTCTTGCTTGTTTTACTGTTGTTTTTTAGTACTATATTTATATTTAGCGCTTTTAAAGTAATAGAGTGGTTAAGTGATAATAACAATACTGATAAAGTAATAGATAAAATTAATAATGATGTTAAGGTTGATGAAGTTAAAGATAATGAAAATACTGAAGTTATAGATGAAGAACCAACTGAGCCTGAAAAGGTAAGTGATTACTTTTATTATATAACTTATCCATTAATTAATGTTGACTTTGAAAGTTTGTTAAAGACTAATAACGAGACTGTAGGCTGGATAAATGTTAATAATACTAATATAAATTATCCTTTTGTACAGGGAATTAATAACACTTATTATTTAAATCATTCTTTTGATAAAAGTTATAATTCTGCTGGATGGGTATTTATGGATTATAGAAATAATAAGGAAATGAATAATAAAAATACTATACTTTATGCACATGGTAGAATTGATAAGACTATGTTTGGAAGTTTATATAAAACTCAGTATCCAGCGTGGTATCAGAATAGGTCTAATCATATTATTAGAATTTCTACACCTAGTGTTAATATGAGTTATCAAATATTTAGTGTTTATAAAATAGAAGAAGAGAGTTATTATATACAGACTGATTTTACTAGTGATGACGTTTATTTAGAGTTTTTAAATACTATAAAAGAGAGAAGCAAGTATGACTTTAATGTAGTGCTAAATGAAAGTGATAAAATTATTACACTTAGTACGTGTGCTAATGATAAAGAAAGATATGTGGTGCATGCTAAACTTATTAAGAAGAGTGAAAGGTAACTCTTTTTAATTTTTTCTTGACAATTGAGTGCTTGTTCAACTATAATATAATTAGTTGAGTAATAGTTCAACTGAAAGGATGTATAATATGAGTATAAATGAATATAATTGTGACTGTAATGTAATACATGAAAGTGTAGTAAAAGATATAAGAAAGGGTATGCTTAGTGATAAAGTAATAAATGAAGTTGCATCGTTTTTTAAGATAGTGGGAGACCCCACAAGAACTAAGATATTATCTATACTTGACAAGAATGAACTGTGTGTATGTGATATTGCAAACTTACTTAATATGACTAAATCTAGTATAAGTCATCAGTTAAAGACTTTAAAAGAAGCGGGTATTGTAAAATGTAATAGAGTTGGGAAAGAAGTGTATTATACATTAGATGATGAACACGTAAGCGAAGTATTTGAAGTTGCTTTATACCATATTGGACATAAGAAGGAGAAAAAATAATGAAAAAATATAAATATAATATAAATAACTTGGACTGCGCTAATTGTGCAAGAGAAGTTTTAGAGAGTTTAAACGAAAACAAAGACTTCAAAAACGTAATAGTTAACTTTAATACAAAGAAGTTAATTTATGAATCTGATAAAGAGTTTACACTTCCAGAGTTAAATAAACTTGTTAAAGAAGTAGAGCCTGATGCATTTATTACAGACGAAGAAGTAAACATTAAAAAAGAATATCATTTTAGTATATTAGTTGTTGGTGTTATTATTGGACTAATTGGATACTTTGTTAAAATGCCTATATATTTAAAATGGATACTTTACGTAATAAGTTATTCTATGCTGTTATATAGGTGTATAATAAATTCTTTAAAATTATTAATTAAGAGTAAAACAATAAATGAAAATTTACTAATTACAGTTTCTTGTTTAGGTGCACTAGCGCTAAAAAATGTTCTTGAAGGAATAATGGTAATTACATTATATACAATAGGTAAAATACTTGAAGAAAAAGCTATTAATAATTCTAGAAATTCTATAAAAGATTTAATGGATTTGACTGATAAAACTGTTAATATTAAAGTGGGTAAAGAAGTTAAGAATATATTAGTAGAAGATGTTAAAGTAGGAGATATTCTTTTAGTTAAAAAGGGAGAAAAAATTGGAGTAGATGGAATTATTAAGAGTGGAACTAGTTCTATAGATAGTTCTATGCTTACTGGAGAAAGTGAACCTGTTTTTATTAAAGAAGGAGATAAAGTATTATCAGGAAGTATTAACTTAGGAGATGTTATATTAGTTAGAGCTACAAGTACATTTGAAGATTCTACTGTAAGTAAGATACTTGAAATGCTTGAGTCTGCAACTGACAAGAAAACAAAAACTGAAACTATAGTTAGTAAAGGTAGCAAAATATATACACCAGTTGTATTAGTACTTAGTATTTTAGTTATGATTGTTCTTCCACTTTTCGGGGTAAACTTGTCTTCTTCAATTTATAGGGGACTAACATTTTTGGTAATATCTTGCCCATGTGCGATAGCCATAAGCGTGCCACTATCTTATTTCACTGGAATTGGTGTATGTAGTAAAAATGGAATTTTAGTAAAGGGGAGTAATTATTTAGATAGTTTAAGTAGTGCAAAAAATATAATATTTGATAAAACTGGTACTTTAACTAATGGAACTTTTAAAGTGACAGGTATTGATATAAAGGATGAAGAAAAGACTGATGAGTACAATAAAGATGATATAATGGAAATACTTTTGATGGGAGAAAGTTTGAGTGATCATCCAATTGCTAAGAGTATAATGAGTACTAGTGGTAAATTTGTTGATAATTCTAGAGTTGAAAATTATAAAGAGATTAGTGGTAAGGGAATAACTTTTGTACTTGATGGTAAACAAGTGAGTATTGGAAATAATAAAATAGATGAGTGCACAGAAACAGCAAGTATTCATATGCATATTAACGGAAAACACGTTGCTTCAATATTTATAAATGATGGAATTAAAGAGAATACTAGTAGCGTTATTAGGAGTCTTCAAAAAAATGATATTAAGACTTATATGTTTACTGGAGATAAAAAGGATGTTGCTTTAGAAATAGGTGGAATGTTAGGAATTGATGAAATTAAATACGAAATGCTTCCAACTGATAAATTTAAGGCTTATGAGAGTGTAGAAAAAAGCGGTTTAACTATATTTGTGGGGGATGGAATAAACGACGCGCCTGTATTAAAAAGAAGTAGTGTAGGTATCTCAATGGGCAGTGTAGGTTCAGATCAAGCAATTGAAGCAAGTGATATAGTGATATTAAATGATGACTTAGAAAAGATACCACTTGGAATAAGTATTAGTAAATACACTAAACATATTATTAAAGAAAATTTGATATTTGCGATTGGTGTAAAAGCAGTGATTTTAGTTCTCAGCGTTTTAGGACTAGCTAGTATGTGGCTTGCAGTGTTTGCTGATACAGGGGTAACTTTGTTAACAATTTTAAATACGCTTAGAATTATAAAGAAGTTTAAATAATGTGATTAAAGGTACTTGAAAAATGGTGCTTTTTTTGATAAGATTGTGCTGTAATTTATTGAAAGGAGAAACTTTTATGCAAGATTTCTATGTAGAAAAAAGAACTGAGAATGGAATTGAAGATGGATATGTTGCAGTTTCAGTTAGTCAAATAAATTTACTTGCTCAATTTGCAGTAACTTTAAATGTTCCTGAAAATATATTGGCTGAAACAGAAATAGGAATGTATATGGTAAATCTTAGCGAATTTTATTTAAAAAATGATAATGAATTAAAGGACTGCTATGATAAAATAAAAAACGATACATTTGGTAGCCAATTCTTATATGTTAATATAAAGTTGGCATTAATTCAAAAGTTAGTTAAAGATACAGGATTAAATGACAAATTATCTTCATTATATAATAAAACTCTTGTTGATTATAAAAATCAACTTGAATTTAATAATTATGTTTATAAAGAGCAATTATTAAAAGGTATGGCAATGTAGGCTTGAAAAACACATGAAAAAATGATAGAATTATTGTTAGAATATGAAGGTGTGTTAATGAAAGAAAAATCTAAGAAAAAAGTTTTGAAAGTGTCTTTAATGGTGGTTTTGTTAATTGTGTTTGTTTATGTAACATTTAAAACTACATTAGTTGTGATAAGTAATAAATATTTAACCGATATAGGTGACTATAGTACAAATGATAAGTATACTTTTACATATACTGAGCCAGATGAAAAACTTACTTTTAAAAATATAACTATTAGAAATGATTTTAAAGATTATAATGTGTTTAATTCAAGTAATGGAGTAATTTACAATTTAAAGAATGAAGAAACTAAGAGCATGTTTTATATAACTATTGAAGATGATAAGATATTAAAGAATACTAAGATTAAGTCTTATTTAAAGAAAAATAATATTAATAGTTTATATGAAGCAGAGAGATTTCTTTATAAAAATAGAAATGCTAAAAACAGTATATTTACTTCAGTGAGTGATATTATTGCTAAGCAAGAGTTAGTTACTTTAGTTAAACTTTATACAACAAAAACATCTTATATAATAGAAGTAAATGATAATTCATACATTTATAAATTAGGAGATGACATCTATAATTATATGGTGTTTACTGGTGGAAAAATCTATACATTTAGTTTTAATAATAAGAATATTGATAATTTAGCTTATGTAAAGGATATAATAAAAACTATTAAAATATATGAATAAACTCTAAAACGGAGTTTTCTTTTTTTGTGTGTTATGGTAAAATAATAAGTATGAAAAAAGTAATAATGTTTATAATTTGTTTGTTTTTGTGTGGTTGTAGTAGTGTGAGTTCTAGTAGAAAAGTGTATAACGAGTATGTTGATACTTTAAAGGGTGTTAAAGAAGAAAAAATGTGCTCTCTTATAGAAGTAACATTTAAGATTGATGAAATAACAGAAGACTATATTAATTATTATGCTCTTATAAATAGAAACGGGAATGTTATGAAGAATATAGAAGCACTACTGATTCATGATAAAGAAACAATTAATTCTTTTCCATCAATTGGAATATATGATGAGGATGTATCACTAATTAATGAAGAAGATAAGATTGGTGTAAAGTTGAGTGGATATTTGGAAGTGAATGAGAATACTATATTTAAGCTACTTTTAAAGTATGTAGATAAAGATAATGTAAAGAAAGAATGTTATTATATTTACAATTATCAACATAATTAGACATTAAAAAGTGTTAAATTGAATTTGGTGGAATATATGAGAGTAAAAGTATTTGACGAAGGACATGAAAGAGACTTAGAAAATAAAGTGAATTTGTTTTTAACAACTATACAAAGTAAGAATATTGTTGACATTAAGTTTTCAGTTTCAAATAGTATTTTTGGAAGTGAACAGATATATTGTTTTAGTTGTATGATAATATATGAGGAGTAAATATGAAGAAAAATAGTTTTGTAGAAGGAACATTCATTGCAACATTTGCAATAATAATAGTTAAGGTATTAGGTGTATTGTATGTAATACCATTTTATAGAATAATTGGAGAAAGTGGTGGTTCTTTATATAGTTACGCATATAATGTGTATAATTTGTTTTTGAATATAAGTACTGCTGGTATTCCTGTTGCAATTAGTAAGATTATAGCTGAATATAATACTTTGGAAATGTATGAAGCTAAAGAAAGAAGTTATAAAGTAGGAAGAAATATTATTTTTATGTTGTCTATTCTTGCTTTCTTTGTGCTATTTGTCTTTGCACCTGAAGTTGCTCGTTTGATATTGGGAGAGATAAAAGGAGGAAATACACTAAATGATGTTGCATTTGTAATTAGAAGTGTATCGTTTTGTTTACTTATTATACCTTTTTTATCTGTATCAAAGGGGTATTTACAAGGTCACAACTATATTACTCCATCAAGTGTAAGCCAAGTAATTGAACAAGTTGTTAGAATAGCTGTTATATTGTTTGGTTCATATATTGTGATAAACGTGCTAAATAAAAGTGTAACTTTAGGTGTTGGAGTAAGTGTATTTGGAGCGTTTGTCGGTGGACTTGTAGCATATATTTATATAAAGTGTAAGATTAATAAAAACAAGGATGCGTTTATTAAGAGTGATAAAAGAGATAATGTTACAAATAAGGAAATTGTTAAAAAGATAATAAGTTATGCTCTTCCACTAATAGTGGTTAGTATAGCAACTGATATATATAGTTTAACTGATATGACTTTAGTAGTAAGAACAAGTTATAAATTAGGGTATTCAGCATTAGATGCCGAGACAATTGCAAGTATAATAAGTACATGGGCTCCTAAAATATGTATGATAATAAATGCTGTTGCAATGGGTATGAGTATGAGTTTAATTCCTCATATGGTAAGTAGTTTTGCAAAAAAAGACTTAGTTACTTCAAACCATAGATTTAATGAAGCAATTAGAATAATTGTGTTTTCAACTTTACCACTTGCAGTGGGGTTGTCATTTTTAAGTGAAGGAGTGTATTCTTTATTTTATAAAGAAAATTTATATGGTACTTTAATTCTTAGATATACAGCAATAAGTAGTTTCTTTGCTAGTATATATATGATTATAAGTGTATCACTTCAAAGTTTGAATAAGTTTAAGATAGTTTATGTTAGTAGTGGAATAGGTTTTTTACTTAATGCATTGTTAGATATTCCTTTTATGTATTTATTTCATTCACTAGGGCTAGAAGCTTTTTACGGGGCAATTCTTGCGACTATTGTGGGTTATATATTTAGTTATATTTATAGTTTGTTTAAGTTAAAGAAAGAACTAAACTTTAATTATAAAAGTATATTAAAAACTATAAAAGACTCTTTAATACCTACACTAGCAATGATACTTGTGTTATTAGTGTTAAAACTATTTATCAAAATACCTACAAGTGGTATAATGTTAGTGCTTACTCTTATGTTATATGTTATTTTTGGTGGACTTACTTATGTATTTGTGTCATATAAAACTGGATTACTTGAAAGGACGCTAGGAAGAGAATATATAAATAAGATAATCGGTAAATTAAGGAGGAATAAGTAATGTTAAAATTAAGTCATGTCACAAAATATTATGGAGACTTTTTGGCAGTAGATGATTTATCTTTTGAAGTAAAAGATGGAGAGATATTTGGTTTACTTGGTGTTAATGGAGCGGGTAAAACTACTACTTTTAGAATGATTACAGGTTTACTTGATAAGACAAGCGGAAGTATTACTTTTAACGGTAAAAAAATAGATTACTCCGTTACTGATAAACTAGGTTTTCTTACTGAAGAAAGAAGTTTACTTACTAAGTTAACAGTACTAGAGCAGGCTAAATTCTATGGTGGATTAAAAGGAATGAGTGACAAAGATATTGAAAGTAGATTAGACTACTTACTTGAAAAATTAGAGATAACTGAGTATAAAAATAAGAAGATAAAAGAGTTAAGTAAAGGTAACTCACAAAAAGTACAGTTTATTATGAGTATAATAAATAGTCCTAAACTTCTTATATTAGATGAACCTTTTAGTGGATTAGATCCGATTAATATTGAGTTATTTAAAAAGTTGATACTTGAACTTAAAAGTGAGGGGACAAGCATAATATTCTCTTCACATAGAATGGAGCATGTAGAGTATTTCTGTGAAAGTTTGGTAATTCTTGTGCATGGTAAAACTGTTTTAAAGGGAAATTTAAAACAAATAAAGGAAGACTATCAAAAGAAGAATATTATGATAGAAGCTGACGCTGATATGGAAGACTTAAAAAATATTAAAGGTGTAGAAAAGGTAGATAAAATAGGTAATACTTTTGTAGTTAGTATAAGTGATAAGAGTTACGTACAAAAGGTGTTTAACTATGTGAAGAAGCTAAAGAACGTTACAAAGTTTGTAGTGGAAGAACCTACACTTAATGAAATATTTATTGATAAAGTAGGAGGTACTTATGAGAAGTAAATTATCTCTTTTAATTAAAGATGGATTAAATAAAAAAATTAATACTAAATGGTTTAAAGTTATCAACATAATTTTATTAGTTGTTGTTGTAGCTTTGTTTAATATTGATAGTATCATTAAATTTTTTGGAGGAGACTTTGATGAGGAGACTACTATTTATGTTTATGATAATACTTTAAAATATTATGATGCGTTAAAGACAGTGTATGACAGTACTAAGCTGCAGTTAACTAGTGAAAGTGCAGAGATTAAAAAAGGTGAAGGAAACTACAAAGATGAAGTAGAGAAGATTAAGAAAGATAAGAAAGGTGATATAATTGTTGTTATAAATGATTTACATAATGTTGAAGTTATTTCTTTTGATTATGTAGATGCACTTACTATACAAGTTTTGAATGCAAGTATAGAAAAGGTTAAAACAAGTATAGCTCTAAGTGAAAGTAATATTACACCTGAAGAGTTAGCTAAAATATATGAGCCAGTTAATATCAAAAGAACTTATTTAAATGAAGAACTAGATGAAAACTATGAACTAGTTAATACTATAGGAAATTTAGCAATTCCAGTGTTTATAATGCCTTTCTTCTTCTTAATTCTTATGGTTACTCAGATGATCGGGGCTGAGATAAACGAAGAAAAGACAAGTAAAAGTATGGAAATAATTGTAACTAGTGTAAGTCCTAAAATACATTTTATGTCTAAAATGATAACATCTAACCTTTATGCAATTATTCAGTGTGTACTATTTATTCTTTACTTTGGTGTAGGTGCTTTAGTAAGAAGACTTGTAACTGGTACTTCTTTAACAGGAAGTTTGGGAGAGAGTACTACTAAACTATTAAATACTTTTGTTGAAAGTGGAATGCTTAATAACATACTTAAGTGTTTACCATTTATAATTATAATGATACTACTTAGTTTCTTTGCATATTCATTACTTGCAGGAATACTTGCATCTATGACAACAAGTCAAGAAGACTTTCAACAACTTCAAACACCAATGATGATGCTTATAATGGCAGGGTACTTCTTAGCAATAATGGCGAGCACTTATGAAAAGAGTACATTTATTATAGTAATAAGTATGATACCGTTTATATCTTGTATATTAAGTCCAGTGTTGTTGTTCTTAGGACAAATCACAATTGTACATGTTCTTATTTCAGTAGGTTTGTTACTTCTTGTAATATACTTACTATTAAAGTACGGCCTAAGAATTTATAAAGCAGGAATACTAAATTATAGTTCAAGTAATTTATGGAAGAAAATGTTAGAGAGTGTAAAAGTAAAAGATTAAAATTTAGTCTTTTCTGTTAGCGTGGTGGAATGGTAGACACGCACGCTTGAGGGGCGTGTGAACATAGTTCGTGAGAGTTCAAGTCTCTTCGCTAACACCATTAAAGAATCAGGTTGAACTTTGGTTCAATTAACTAATAAATATCAATTCTAGAAATGGAATTGATTTTTTGTTGTGTGAAAGAAGGGGATGATTTAATGGTAAATATTATTAAAGAAGATTTAGATATTGAAGAAGCACTTAATTTAAGAGTTAAAACTTTAAACGATATAATTAAAGAAAAAGATAATGAAATATCATTTTTAAAATCTAAAATCAACGATTTAAAAAATACTATTGAATATTGGAAAGATAAATTTGACAAAATAACAATAATATGCTATTATATATAGCATTCAAAGGGGGATTTTAAATGATTAAAAATTTTAAGAAAGAACTTGAATTGATTAACTCAAATAATTGTATTAACGAAAAACTTATGATTTTTTCACTATGCAATGAATTTTATAATGATATACTAGGTCATGCAGATGATTATTTTATACAACACTATGCACCATTTATGGAAAAGACTTTTGAATTAGTTGTTGCTGGACTAAATTTACAAGATAATATAAGTGTTAGTGTGGAACAATTCATGAGAGTTTATTTTCAAATGCTTAAAAAAAGTAGATTATCTAGTATGCCGCAAGCAAAAGGAATTATTAAAACTTTTGAAAATGAATTAAATTCATTTATTGAGGCCAGTGAGTATGTAAATGTAATCGAAAAATTTAATTCAATTTCATTAGATTCAAAAGTTAATATTATGGCTCAATTTAGAGAATATATAAATAATATGTTCCTTACTACTATTGATTTATATGGTGAAGAAAATAGTAAAGGATTAAGACATAGCATTTTAGATATGCTATCAATTAAACTAGAAGAATATTTAAAAGATAGTTTAGAAAAAGGCTATAATGAAAAAGATATTATTAATAATTTAAAACCTGCTATGATGGTAGTTACAAAGGATTATTTAATGAATCAATTGAGAAATGGAGACACATCTTTAATTGATTTTCCAGATGAAGAAACAAAACAATTTTTTGGCGGTTTTAAAGAAATAGAACAAAAAATATGGTTAATGGGAGCAATATATGCTATTGCTGGTTATGATAGAAATGATAAATCAAAAAATGATGAAAAAATAAAAGAAATGTGTGAATTGCTTGGTATTTCCAAACTAAAATATACAAAAATAACATTATCGATGGGAATTCGTTCTATAAAAATGATGAAAAAAGCCATGAATGAAATAGATACTGAAACATTTGATGGTGATTTACCAGTAAAAAGAAAAAAATAATAGGCAGAACAATAATCTGTCTTTTATTATATTGTAAAATACATGATTTTATATACTAATAGTAAAAAAATGTGGTATATTATATATAGAACTGATATTTATTAGTTATTCTTTTAGATATAAGTGTTCAAAATAGGCTCTTGTATCGCCCCAAATTGATATTTACTAATTTTTAAGTTTACATATAAAAAGCATAATATTTATTATATCTTGTGCTTTTTTATTTACTTTTACTATGAAATATGATATAATGTAGTTAAATGAAAGGGATGATCTTGAAAATGAATATGAATTTAAATTATTATGATGCTTGTTATAAAATTTGTGCTTTAAGTACAATATTAAATTCAAGTAAGGAAAATGTAGTTGCTATAAATGATAATTTAATAGCTAAAACTAAGTTTACTCTTCATGATGGTCTTGGTGCTTGGTCTAATTTTCAAATAGTATTTTTTAGAGATGGAAAGATAATAGAAGAAGTAACTTTTGATAACAACGCTGATAAAGCTTTAAAACTTCAAAGAAAATTATTGAGTGATAATTACGCTATGGAACTTAGATTACAAGCTATGGAAAATTTAACACCTAGTTTATTAGCAAAATTTTAAAAAGACAAGCCAATGTTAACTTCAACTGAAATGGCTAGTGTAATAACTAAAGCAGATGAAATGGAAGCATCAGTATTAGAACAAACTAATCAAAAACATAGATAAAAATATTGTGATGTAAAAAGTAAAAGCAAATATGAAAAGTGTTTGCTTTTTATATATTTATAATAAATATTACTTAATATAACTGTAAGGAACAATTATTTGAAATTCTCCTTGTGAATATGGAGCAACTTGATAATAATTAAATAATAATAAGATTCCATCTTTTGTAAAAACAAAGTTTTTAAAATTATCTTTAATAGGTTTGGTTCCTTCATACATCATACTTGTT
>ERZ779877.1342-NODE-1342-length-21563-cov-22.218012_pt1 | contig 21563 bp, 16 predicted proteins | sample MGYA00511556_ERZ779877 | MGnify/ENA primary metagenome ERZ779877 (study PRJEB29588, sample SAMEA2159338) | human gut metagenome | biome: human gut; feature: human-associated habitat; material: faeces | place: Denmark | collected 2008/2010 ...
CTGATACCTTAAATTCTGAAGACAGTAGCGCAGATGATATTGCAGTAAAACTGCCTAACTTAGAGATTAAAGATTGTTTTAGAGAAAATATTCAAAAAAGATTTAATAGTTTCTTTAAGAAAGATAATCTTGCTGACAAAATAGCCAATGCTTTGTTTATCGGTGACAGTGAATATGTACAAAGTCAACTGCGTACTTATCTAAAGAAATTCGTATCTATAAGAGACACTGCTACAAAAGCACCAAAAGAAAACTATTACCACGGATTTTTAAACGGTGTCTTTACTAACTGCTCAAACGATTTTTTAACAGAATACCACTCTAACTATGAAGCAGGTGATGGCTATGCTGATATTACTTTTAAAAGTGAATATTCAGAAAAAGCTGTCATTATCGAGATAAAAGCAGCTCCTGTAGGTTCTGATTTAATTCCATTAAGCGAGAATGCAATAAATCAAGTAGAAAATAAAGACTATGCAGTTCCATTCTTGCAAAACAGCATGACTCAAAGCATCTTCGCCTATGGAATTGCATTTTCAGGAAAGAACTGTTTTGTTTCTGTAAAGAAGATAAAGTAGCAAAGAAAGTCCATAAGAATAGCAGGAATGAATAATGAGCATTAAAGAATTCTTACCCTTACCGACAGGCAAAGATAACTTTGCAGAATTGAAAGATAAAAATCGCTATTACGTCGACAAGACCCCATACTTAAAACAAGTATTCGCTGTTGACGATGCTGATATCTTACTGTTCACAAGACCTAGACGTTTTGGTAAGACTCTGCTCATGAATATGTTTGAGTCTTTCTTAAATATTAACTATGAAAAGCCTGGTGATACCACTATTCATCAGAACTACTTTAAAGACACTAAGATATTTGATGACAAAGAGTTCTGTAAAAAGTACATGGGACAATTCCCTGTGCTCTCCATTACCTTAAAGGATGTTCAAGGGAAAAACTTTAAAGCAGCCTACTTAAAACTAGCTGAAGTTGTTTCAGCTAAAGCTAATGAATTTTACTTCTTAAAAAACAGTCCAAACTTAAACGATAAAGAAAAAGCCAAGTTTGATTTGCTGTGTGATGAGATGTATCTAAAAAGAGCAGATGAAGAAGCGCAGTCATATGCAACCTCAACAATCAAATCTTTAGTTTCAATGCTCTATAGACACTTTAAGAAACAGGTATATGTCTTAATTGACGAGTATGATGTTCCTTTAGCTAAAGCACAGGCTAATGGCTACCATAAGGATATGGTTACTTTAATGTCATCTTTCTTAGGTTTCTTAAAAGATCCTCAAAAAGATCCTGAAAAGAAGACTTCAATTATAAGTAAAGTCGTAATCACAGGCTGTTTAAAGGTTGCAAAGAACAGCATCTTTACTGGTGTAAATAATCTTACAGTAAATACTGTAATCTCCACAGATATGGATTTAACTGGAATCATTGGTTTTACCAAAGATGAAACATATAAGTTCTTAGAAGATTATGAGATGGATGATTATGCTACAGACGTTAAAAATAACTATGACGGTTATAAGTTCTGTGACAAAGAGATGTTCTGTCCATGGGATGTGGTAAATTTCATTAAAGAAAATTATAAAAACAATCTAAATGGTCATACAGAGTTGGTAAAAGCTAATAACTATTGGGCAAATTCTTCATCTGACAGTGCCTTAGGTGAATATCTTGGTTATTTAACCGACAGTGATACTCGAAAGATGCAAGATTTAGTTGATGGTAAATCAATTAGCTTTATTCTAAACGACTCCATGAACTATGACAGTCTGTCAGAGCATGATCCTAATGATTTCTGGTCGTTACTCCTACATACTGGATATCTGACCTTAGACTGGGATAAGTCTAATAATAAAGAACTTAGAATAAACACTGTATCTAATAATGATGTCTTTGTAAGAATTCCTAATTTGGAAATCAAAAATTGCTTTAAAGACAGCATTCAAAGGAGATTTAATAAAGAAATTGCCCCTAACTCTGTTGCTGATGAAATAGCAACTGCTCTCTTAAATGGAGATAACAGTTTTGCTCAAACAAAACTTCGTGCCATTTTAATGAGATTTATCTCATTAAGAGACAATGCAACTAAAGCTCCATTAGAGAATTACTACCACGGCTATCTAAATGGTCTTTTCACCAACTGCTCTGAAAATTTTTTCTCCGAATATCACTCAAATAATGAAGCAGGCAATGGTTATTCTGATATCTCCTTTGCAGATACTTTTTCAGAAAAAGCTGTAATTATCGAATTAAAAGTAGGCTCTTTAGGTTCTGATTTAGTATCCTTAAGTAAAAAAGCACTATCACAAATAGAAGAGAAGAACTATGCTGAACCTTTCTTGCAAAACAGCATGACTCAAAGTATCTTTGCCTATGGAATTGCATTTTCTGGAAAGAACTGTCTTGTAGCTTGTAAAAAGCTAAAATAGTTAGACGCTGTGTCGTTACAGACGTTGAGCTCAAATAAGGATGTAGGAACACCTACATTCTTATTCAATTTTCTCTAATTACTTCTCATCTAAATCAAGATTTCTGGTAACTAAAAGACCACCAAAAGTCTGACATACAGGCATGATTTCAAGTTCATTGATATTCATGTGAGCTGGAGTGCTTAAGAGATAATCTACAGTATTAGCAATATCCTCAGGTAAAATTGCTTCAACATCTTTGTAAACAGCAGCAGCCTTTTCGTTGTCGCCCTTAAAACGTACATTTGAGAATTCTGTATTAGAGCAAAGACCTGGCTTAATTACAGTAACTTTAAGTGCAGTACCTGCTAAATCACATCTTAGATTTCTTGAAAACTGCTCAACAAAAGCTTTAGTACCGCCGTAGACATTGCCTCCTGTATATGGCCATGCACCGGCAGTTGAGCCTAAATTGATGATATAACCTTTGTTCTTTTTAACCATCAATGGTAGCAGTTTGTGAGTAATATTGAGTAACCCTTTGATGTTGGTATTAACCATGGTATGCCAGTCTTTTAAAGAGCAGGTAAATGCTTTGTCCTGACCTAAGGCTAAACCTGCGTTATTAACTAAAACATCAATGTTTTTAAACTCATCAGGTAACTTATCTAAGATAGAATCAACTGCTTCAGTATCAGTTACATCAAGCTTTAATGGGAAGATCTGACCTTCATATTTATTTGCTAAGGCATCTAATTTGTCTTGACGACGTGCTGTTGCAATTACTTTGTAACCTTGACTTGCAAGTTTTTCACAAATAGCAAAACCAAAGCCTGCTGAGGCTCCTGTAACTAATACAGTCTTATATAAAGCCATATTTCCTCCACATATTTATGACATAACAACGTAATCAAAATAATCTACCTTTATAAGTGCAAAGCTCTAGACAAGGTTATCTTACACAACGCACTCAACAAACTGTTATGCTGTCTTATTTATCAATAGGAGCAACTCGTGAAACGACACCTGACTGCAACGCTTTAAAATAAAAGAGACAGGACAGACCAGTTGCAATTTCTGAGAGTAGTAAAAAACACCAGGTATGACGACTGATATCTTTAATTTCACTTACTCTGTCAGTAAAAAATACTATGCCCCATGTCAGAAATAAAATTACAGTAGTGCGGATGGCGGTTGCAAGGTTAGAGTTAATATCCTTAACACCGATTTTTGCAAAGATAGCTGTCAGAGCTGCAAATAAAGCTGACAATAATGCGTAATGTTTCCACATGGTAATGCAGTAAACCGTAAAACGGGTTTTATTTGGATATCGATAATTTCCGATAAAGTGTCCTTTAGAATGTAGAAAACGTGGATTTACCGTAAAAAAGAAAGCACGGATTTACAGCATACATTGAAAGGACACGTGGCTAAGATAGCCCATATTAAGTGTCTTGTCCATAGGTCTAGTTAAAACTCTTGCTTTTTACTATGAGCACTTGCCATATGTTCGATCTGAATAAACTCTGCCAATATAAGTTCTTTCTGCCACTATGTGCATTGAAGGCGTTCTGAGATCACATCAGCAAACTTATCCAAGCTCTTTTATACAAAATCATTTTCCCCAGCACATTCAACTAGAACTCAATTACCAACAGATCTTTTACTCAGGCACATTAACGCTGTACACCTTAAAATTTAGCCTTCAATCTTATTTTTTTATATACCTATCACCTAACTTATAAGAATTTGCAGATATAATCAGAATATACCCTTATGATCTAAAGAATTATCTAATGACAAAAGGTGATATCTTGAACAGCAAAAATAAGAATATATCGATGCTCGAAGGTACTGTTGCCAACAAAGGCATCGCCTTTGGTACTATTAGCTTCTTAAAAAGAGCTAAAACTGGTCTTGAAAAGACTTCTGTTTCAGATACTAAAGCAGAGTGCGAACGCTTTGAAAAAGCTAGACTTCATGCCATCTCTCAATTGAACGCATTGTATGATGCATCATTAGAAAAACTAGGTGAGCAAAATGCCGTAGTTTTCCAGATCCATCAGATGATGTTAGATGATCCTGACTATGTATCATCTGTTAATAAACTCATTGAAAAAGAACATGCTAATGCTGAGTATGCAGTAACTAAGGTTGCTCACAAATTTGAAAAGCAGTTCTTAGAAATGGATAACGACTACATGCGTGGTCGTGCAGCTGACGTCATCGATATTTCAAGACGTGTTAAAGAAATTCTGATGATGCATGCTGGTAAGCTCAAAAAACATGGGCTTAGTTTTGATAACAAAGGGCCTGTTATTCTTGCAACTGATGATTTGGTACCATCAGAGACTGTTCAGCTAGATAACCAAAAAGTTACCGGTATCATCACCTCTAAAGGTTCTACAAGATCGCATACTGCTATCTTTGCCAGAACCATGGGTATTCCTACCATTGTCTGCATCGGTGAGGAGTTAACTGAAGATCTTGAAGGTAAAAAAGCCATTGTTGATGGAAATTCAGGTTATGTTTACATAGAACCTGACGAATCAACCATTCTGCGCTTTACCGAAATGAAGAAGACTGACGATGTTCAGCACTCCCATTTAGAAGAATACCGTGGTAAAGAAACCAAGACCCGTTCAGGTCGCACTATTCGCCTGTATGCAAACTCAGGCTCCTTAGCTGATATCGATCTGATTAAAGCCTCAGACGCTGAAGGTATCGGTCTGTTTAGAAGTGAATACATCTACATGCAGGCTCATGACTACCCTACAGAAGAAGAGCAGTTTAAGATTTATAAAGATGTTCTAAAAGGCATGAACGGTAAGAAGGTAATTATCAGAACTCTTGATATCGGTGCTGATAAGACTGCTGAATACTTCATGCTCAAACCTGAAGAAAACCCTGCTATGGGTGTAAGAGCAATTCGTCTTTGTCTTACTAACAGAGCCTTATTTAAAACACAGTTACGCGCTCTTTACAGAGCCTCCGTCTTTGGTAACCTCTCTGTCATGATCCCTATGATTACTTCGGTTGAAGAAGTCATAGAATGCAAGAGAATTATCGATGACATTAAAAAGGAGCTTACTGCTCAAGAACTTCCTTTTAAAGATGATGTTGAATTTGGCATCATGATTGAAACCCCTGCTGCAGCTTTAATCTCAGATGAGTTAGCTCCATTAGTAGATTTCTTTAGTATCGGTACTAATGATTTAACTCAGTTCACACTAGCTGCTGACAGGCAAAATGCAGATCTTGGAAGTTATCTAAATCCATACCACCATGCTGTGGTAAGACTCATTGAAACTACGGTTAAAAATGGTCATGCAGCTGGAATTTGGGTTGGTATCTGCGGTGAGCTTGCCTCAGATGAGAAATTCCTAGGAAAATTAATTCAGCTTGGAGTTGATGAAATGTCTGTTGTACCTTCAAGCATTCTTACCCTGCGTGCAAAGATTGCAACTCTCGGCTAAAGGAGATAAATAATAATGCCACAATGTATAGTGATTGCAGATGAAATCACCGGCGGCTCAGCTGTTGGTTCTTTATTAGAGAAAAATGGCAATACAGTTTGCTCTTTAATGAGCACTCGCGGTTTAAAAGATCCTATTACACAAAAGTATGACTGCTTTGTGTATTCAACTAATTCAAGAAATCTTACTGCTCAACAGAGCTATCAGATGGTGTTCTCAGCTGCTAAACTTTTAAAGTCTGATGAAGTAAAGCTTTATGCTAAACGTATTGACCCTGCTATGAGAGGCAACACCTGTGCTGAAACAGAAGCTCTGTTAGATGCCCTAGGTGATCCTGATAGAGTTGCCATTGTAGTTCCAGCTTTCCCAGCATTACGCAGAACCAATGTTGGCGGTTATATCCTAGTTGATGGTAAGCCTCTGCAAAAATCCTTAGCAGGTCTTGAAGATCTGTATCCAGCAGAATCAGGTCGTGTAGCTGACTTATTTACAGAAAAGTTCCAGTACAAAGCAGAACCACTGCACTTAAAAGAGTTCTTAAAAGGCACAGATAATCTTGCGCTAAAGATTAAAGAGTTAGCTGATGCTGGTACAAGAGCTATCGTTTTTGATTGCACTTCTCAGGAAGATATCAACAAGATTGCTGATGCGGTGGTGATCTCAAAGATTAAGTTCTTAGCTGTAGATCCAGGTCCTTTTACAGCTACATTAGCCCGTAAGGTGATGAGAACCAAGTCTGTTGCCACCGCAGCCTCAGGTGCGAAGATCTTTGGTATTGTAGGTGGTGTAAATCCTTTAATTTCAGCTCAGGTTGAACTGTTAAGACTTGAAGAGAAAGTTAATATCGTCACCGTACATAATCTTGAGTTATTAGAAGATCAGCAACACCGTAATGCCGAGATTAACCGTGTAGTAGATGAGATCTCCACAAAGTTCAACAACTACACCATCTCATTTGCTGTATCTGACAATATGGAAGTTAACAATCAGCTCTCAGCTGAATATCAGGAAATGCTTTTAAAGACCAACAGAACTCAAACTGAAGCTTTAGATATCATTTCTACAGCTTATGGTCAGATTGTACAGAAAGTTCTTGAAAAACGTCCTGATGTACAGGCGCTTTACACTAAAGGCGCAGAATTTACTGTAGCAGCTTACAGAGAACTAAAATCTATGGGGCTTAAGGTCTTAGGTCAGGTATTGCCTCTTACCTGCTATGGTGAGTTAATTGATGGTGATCATGCAGGTCTTAAGTGTGTAACCTCAGCCTCTTCTGCAACAGATACTAATACAATCACAGATAGTATTCAGTACATCAAGAGAAAACTTGCTATCTAACCATAGACCTTTCTGATAAAGAAATATGTCAAAATACCACCTCTACTTTGAGGTGGTATTTCGAAAATGAAAAGGCTTTTTCTTCTTGCAAACTTCTCTAATAGTTTTCGTGGATTTTACATGATATCTGTCAGAGAGTTTCTGCTTAATAGCCTGCTCTTGGAATAACGGGAAAATAGACATCAGCTTCGTTGAATACTGTAGCACAAAAACAATTTCAGAATATTTGAATTAGCTTATTATGAAACAAAGTCAAAATACTTCATTTAACAGTGACGATATCATCGATGTAACAAAATATATCAATAAGTTTAGATTTACTGGAAAATCTTTATATCACTACACTACAACAGATAGCTTTATTAAAATCATAGAGTCAGAAAAATTATGGCTTACGAACTGTAGATTCATGAACGATTCTTCTGAATTACAATATCCGATTGATATAACTAAAAAAGCAATAAATGATCTCATTATAAAAAAAGATTATTCATCAGAATTTCAAAATAATGTTCTAAAGTTAGTTCCTGACGCTTTAAAAACAGTTAAAGATAGGAATTATATAGTGTGTTTCACATCTAACGGCGATAGTCTACCTATGTGGAACACGTATGGAAAATCAGGATTGGCTATAGAATTTGACTTATCTGATAAAGACTCACAAATTATAAATCAAATGAAAAATCTGTTTTTCAAAATTCAGTATGATGAAAAATCAGTAATAAATAATATCAACAAAATGGTTGATGAAATATACGCTAACTATATTAAAAATAAAGAAAATGATAAAAAAATTCCTGACAGCATGTTTTATCTAGTCTTGGCTCACTCATTAGTAATATTGGGAATGTTCTATAAGTATCCAGCTTTTAAAACAGAAAAAGAAATAAGATGTCTGTATTATAGTCCTGTAAATGCAGATGATCCGATTTTTGAACCGGAAGATATAAAGTTCAGAAAAAAAGGAAATACTATTGCATCTTATGTTGAAATTCCATCATCAAATTTACATTTGCTTAATAAAGATCAATTAAATAAATTTAACCATAAACTACCGATAAAATCGGTTACAGTTGGACCTGGATTAGATCAAGATATAAAGGAAGAAGGGCTAAAAACTTTTTTGGAAAGAAAAGGATACAGTGAAGTAGAAATTAAAAAATCTAAAATTCCATATAGAGACATGTAAATGAATTCAAAACACTAAAGTGATGTATAAAATAAAAAGTGATTGTCTATACATATTGGTACTGATAAAATACGGATTGTTTATTTGTGGACACCAAATAATTGTGCGAGTGTAGTTCAATGGTAGAACTGCAGCTTCCCAAGCTGCTGACGCGGGTTCGATTCCCGTCACTCGCTCCATTTCATTCAATTTCCCTTTTCAAGAGCTCAGAATAAACGTCACTGTTCAGTTGCAATACCAGTAAGAATAAGGCTTCTTTCAAATTGAACATTTGTAGAATATTGCTGTGGACATAATACGAGTGCTCAGAAATTATCTTTAGTGTGGCTAAAAGTGTGGTTATGAAACTACTTTGGTGTGACCAAAAGTGAGGCTAAAATCTCCCTGAATTATATTTTAAATGGAAGATTGAGATGATTTAGCGTTTGCCAATAAAGAGCTCTTTTACTGGCAAACTTTAACTGTCCCTAAACGCGCCTTTGATAAACAAAGTGGGAAGGGTCCTATCGGAGGATAACTTTATAATGCATTTATCCTATTGTCAATTAGAAAGTTAATTCTTGTCGACAATAGGTATGCAATAACTATCTTAAGAAAACTACTTGAGCTTTAACTTGTCGCACAAAGCAAGCAATTCTTCGACTTTAGCTACTATACGTTTTTGCTCTGCTAATGGAGGAATTGGAATTACAACATTTCTAATAGCATCTATCGATATGCTTTCTTGTGCAGTCGCTTTCTTAAATTTAATTAATTCTTGATATCCCAAACTGCTTTTTAAATAATAAAAGACAAATTCTTCGAAAACAAAAACATGATTTGGTGCATTATAAAGTTCTATCTTGCCAACATTAGATCCCAAGTGAGCTTTAAACTCACCATTAAATATAGCAATATTTCCAATTGTTCCTACATAAGGAGTCAAAAGACACTTTTTTCTTATTTGGCTTCTCTTTAATGAGCGTGATACGCTTTCTGGAATGAATGATTCAAAAGTAAAATCTATCTTTCCTTTTTGTATGTTTTTACCTTTAAATAAAGGTATTCCCTTTTCTGTCAAGTTATTAGCTATGTATTTTGTATACTCAAAACCAGCTAACTTTGTTACAAATGCGATATCATCCAAATAGCAAACTTTCCAAGTTGAAGGGAAATTTTGTGCGTAATAGCTAGAAATTGGAGGTAATTTCTTGCCTTTTTTTATGCCTCCTTCTTTTTGAATTCTTTGTTTTTCTTCTTGAATCTGTTGATACAAATCTTCAGCTGTACCTTCTTCAGGTCTTTGCTCTACTAGCTTACCTTGGATTGCTAATTGCAGAATACTTGCTTTTAACTGTTCTGGAGTCATTAGTTTTTTCTCTCCAATACAGATTCAATTTCAGATAGAACTTTATCAATATCAGCTTCTAAAGAAGCTCTTTTTTCTTTGTATTGCTTAATCAGATCCATTGGTAGTAGGATTTGCTCTTCCTTATTTGGAATTCCACATTGATCAAAGTTATAACCAAGATCTTCTGATAATTCTTTAGCCGTAAATTTCTTTGATTTATAAGCATCATCAATACAGATCTCTTCCCTGTTGTTCCACCACTTTTCAACGTCAGCAAAGTGTTCAATCTTCATTGGCTTTGTTTTGCTAAAGTGCTTATAACCTTCAGGCATATCAAGTCGGTAGAACCAAGTCTCTTCAGTAGATCCGTTATTATCAAAGAAGAGAATATTTGTTGTGATGTTCGTATAAGGAGCAAATACATCATTAGGCAGTCTAATGATGGTATGCAAATTAAACTTGTTTAGAAGATTTTTCTTTAGATTTAATTTGGCGTTATCTGTTCCAAATAAGAATCCATCTGGAAGAACAACTGCAGCACGCCCATTCTTTTTCAATCTGTACATGATAACTGCCATAAAAAGATCGGCAGTTTCACTGCTAGCAATATCTGAAGGAAAATGATTTTGAACATCTTTTTTTTCATTTCCGCCATAAGGTGGATTCATTAGGATTACATCAAACTTGTCTTTATCAGTATAATCTAGAACATCATGAATTAGAGAATTACCATGATCAATAGTTGGATTATCAATACCGTGCAAAAGCAAGTTTGTTACACAGAGCATATATGGGAATTGTTTCTTCTCAATTCCATATATTGAGCGTTCAAACTTTTTTCTATCATCTGCTGTTTGAACTTTCTTATCTAACTCTTTTAACCAGCTTGTGATAAATCCTCCTGTGCCACAGGCAAAGTCAGCCATTTTTTCACCAATCTTTGGATTTATCATATTTGCCATAAATTCAGTCACAGCACGAGGTGTATAGAACTCACCTGATGAGCCTGCATTTTGAAGCTCTTTTAAGATAGTTTCGTAAATTTCACCAAATGCATGAATTTCGTCATAATCATCTAGCTCTAAAGAATCAATAACGTTGATGATCTGTCTTAATAAGACACCATCTTTCATATACTGATTAGCTTCAGAGAACATTGACTGAACGATTGATTGATTAATAGGTGTATCTGCATTTATTGGTAAATTTCTTAATGTTGGAAACAAGGTATTGTTTACAAAATTAAGTAGGGCATCGCCTGTTAAAGCATCTTTAGAATCTTTTGCCCAATTTTGCCATCGCATTCTTCAGGAATAATAGAGCGGTAGTTACCTTCGAACTCCCAATCTTGTTCTTTTGCATCATATACTTTTAAGAACAGCAACCACACAATTTGTTCTAGACGCTGAGCATCACCATTGATACCAGCATCATTTCTCATGATGTCTCGTAATGATTTTACAAAACTTGATAAATTACTCATAAATTAAGCCATTCCATTTGCATAAATTGCTTGTTCTAAATCTGTTACAGCAGAGTAGTACTCGTCTATTCCTCCAAAGTAACTTGCTATCTTTGCAGGTTTTCCAAATTGAATAAAAGGAGCATTCTTCAGAATTTCACTAGTTTCAATTGCGTAGATGCCTTCATTTTTATATTTATCTAGAAGTGCTTCCAAAATTTCCTTTGCAGCGCCTGAGTACTTGCTAAAGAAATCGCGCTTTTTGACATTTTCAGCTCTTTCTTTTCTCGTAAGCGGCTTTCTGTCATAAGCTAAATGACAGATAAAATCGAAGTCATCGACATCTGCCATGTTTTGATCTTCTTTTAAGGCTTCTAGGTTAATTTTCTTGCTGTCAAAAAGTTCTCTAATTTTGATTTTTTTCTTCTCAGCCGACCATGCATTTATAAACTCATCCAAGGTAGCATAATTGTCTAAGACATTTTTCTTGGTGTAGTCAGTAATGCTCTCTGTAGATAAAAGTTGACCATCAACGTTATATACAGACACAATTTTTTGCAGAACTTCCACCTTACAGCCATCTTTATCCACATGTGGGATATATCTTGGAGTTGTAGGAACATCTACTACAGGATCTGTTGATGTTTTATTATCATCTGTTCCTTTAGGAGGATAATTAGGGTCGATAACTATTGGACCATCCCAATCAGGATCGGCAAACAATCTTGTTACATTTCTAAAATCCAGCACCACAAAATGAGTTTTACCTGCTTCTTCTTTTATTCTTGTACCACGACCAATAATCTGTTTAAACTCAGTCATAGAGTTGATCATTGAATCTAATACAATGACCTTGGTCATTTTACAGTCAACACCTGTTGAGAGGAGTTTAGATGTTGTAGCAATTACAGGATACTTTTCTGCAACAGAAATAAAGTATTTAAGTTTATCCTTGCCTTCTTTATCAGACCCTGTAATTCTCACAACATAATCAGGATTCTCTTTTACAAGATCAGTATTTTCATTAACTATAGCTCCCCTCATTCTGGCAGCAGCATCTTCTGTTGGTGTGAAAACAATTGTTTTAGCAAACCTGTCTGTATATTTGAGATACTTTGTAATTTCTTTAGCAACTTGAATTGTTCTATCTTCTATGACAATGTTGTAATCATAGTCTGTGTTGTCATATACCCTATCTTTTATCACTTCACCGTTAATATCTTTCTGATCTTTTAATGGTCGCCATCCGTCGCCAATATTTAGATTAAATCTAATTACCTTAAATGGAGACAGGAATCCATCTTCAATACCTTGCTTTAAGCTGTAAGTATATAAAGGCTCTCCAAAGTAGGATATATTTGATGCATAGGCTGTTTCTTTTGGAGTTGCTGTCATGCCCAACTGAGTAGCTGATTTAAAGTAGTCTAGGATTTTTCTCCATTGACTATCTTCTTTAGCTGAACCACGATGACACTCATCTACAATGATTAGATCAAAGAAATTAGGATCAAATAGTCTTGAATAATTGTCTTTGTCTCCATCAGCACCTACTAGTTGCTGATACAAAGCAAAATAAACCTGATAAGAGCCTATGGTTAGTTTATTCTCTTTAGAAACATCAATCTTATGGATTACTTTTTCTAAAGGTGCAAAATCTTGTTGAATTGACTGATCTACAAGAATATTGCGATCAGCTAAATATAAGATCTTCTTTTTAAGTCCTGACTGCAATAATCTGTAGACAAGCTGAAATGCGATGTAAGTTTTACCTGTTCCTGTTGCTAGAACCAATAATAGTCTGTCTTTTTCTTTTGCAATTGCATCTAATGCAGCATTTACAGCCCTTAACTGATAATAGCGAGGTTCCTTAGCATTAGCTGTATAAAACTTTTGTTTAATCAGATTTTCTTGAACCTCATTAAAATGCTCAGAATTATTCCATCGCTCGAATAATACTTCAGGAGTAGGAAATTGATTCAAAGGGATCTCTCTTTCTACTCCTGTAGTAAAATCATGTTCTAAAAATGACTTTCCGTTTGAAGCATAAGCAAAAGGAGCTCCTAATTTTTGAGCATATTTAATTGCTTGCTGAATTCCATCATAATTCGTCTTTTTAAATGATTTTGCCTCTACCACTGCAATAGGAGTTGTCTCAGAGACAAACAACACGTAATCAGCTTTTTCTGGAGATCCTCTACGATCTTTCTTGTTTTCAATAATGATCCTGCCATCTGTAACTTTATACTCCATTCTCACATTTTGCTTTTCCCAACGTGAATTTAAAATTGCAGGAGAAATATATCTTAACTTTACATCTTCTTCTGTCAGTTTCGGATCATCAGTATTAGCAGTATTAGCCATCGCATCACCATTTTTTGCTCTTATTCGTTCCTCCCTTTTATAGCATTAATTCTCATTAAAAAGGAGGAACAATCTCTTAATTATTCGAATACAACACCATGTATTTAAATAATTTCATCAAGACTCGCTAACTCAGCCTGAAGATCTTTGATCTTTTGCAAGATTTCAGATCTTCTGATGTTTGCATCATGGACCTTTTGTAAAATCTCAGTTGTTGGAGGAATGAGCTTCAATCCTTTTACATCTGAAATTTTAAGTAACTGGATAAAACCACCAGTAGACAGCAGTCCTAACTGCTTTTTAATTCTCTTAGAATTTAACTGCCAGAATAGAAATTCTGGAGTCCAGGCTTTATCTTTCAATCTTATGATTACAAATGACTGACCTGCAAGCCAATTATCATGCTCTGCTTCTACAAGGCCGACCTTTCCGGTAGATCCTTTGATAGCAAGAACAATATCTCCTTTATGCACAAGATTCTTCAAAGCTCTATTATCTTTTTTAAGCACAATCTCTTTTTTAGGAGTTTCTATAATTCCTAAAGGATTGATGTCTGAAGCACTAATCTCATAGTACTTGTCGCCATCACTGTCTTTTACAGAAGCCTGAGCTCTGTAGATCTCAACTACATCCTCAAGATTTACAGTTTCAATACCATCAAGACTTTTGGCACTTTCTCTTGCTGCAATGTATCTGCCGATATCAAGGCTGTTCTCGTTATTTTTAATCTCAGAGAGCGAAACTTTGATTGAGGAAGTACTCTCTTTATCAGCTAAGACATTTTCAATCTCAGCTCTTGCCTTAAGGTTCAGGTTTACAAGCTTACGGCCTGATTTACCAGCTTCAATGTATTCTCTATCTCTTAAATCTAGGAAAGAGACGCTTTCATGCTGAGAATTGTCAGCGTCAAAAACTAAAGCCTGAGTGTAAATTGCAGTGCCAACCATGAAACCTGCCGGTAGCGAAATTACAGCTTTTAATCTGCCAGAGTCAGAGATCTTTTCTCTTAACTCAAGCTCCTGACGAAGACCTCCTATAGATAATCTCATAGGGACAATCACAGCAAAGCGACCATTTACTCTATTGAGCATATCCTCAACAAACATGGCATCAACAAATCGTTTTGTAGGTCCTACTTTGAATCCCATTGATAAACAGCTAAAACCAAAGCCATATTCTGCTCCCTCTTTTGTGGAATTATGACTTTTTATCTGTTCTTCAAAACTTGTAAAGAAATTCCTAACATTCTTTACATTGCCAATTAGCATGTAAATTAAAGCTTTGATTAAAAACTCACAATTATCCCCAAAGCTCGGAGCATCAACAGAAATTTCATCTTTTGATAACTCAGCTTCAGCATTGATAATATTGTTAAAAGGACAATATGCTGTACCTTTAGTGTTCTTTCCTTTAATCCAATGAACTAGTGTTTTTACAACAGTAAACTCATTGAACAAAAAGAAATTGAAGTTTCTGTTTTTGTTAAAAATAGTGATTAGTTCTTCTTCAAGATCATCACTTACAGTGTCTTGTTCCTGTAAGAGCTTTAATTTAAAGTCAGCATAAATTCTCTCGCTATCTTCACTTGATTTTGAGTTAAAGCCAAAACCATTAGGAACAGTTAACTTGTAATATTTATATAAAAAACATACATCATCGTAAGCTGTAGTCTTTTCTCTTTCTTGTAATTTACCTAGTTTTAGTAAATTCTCTAAAAGAAGTAATTTGCTAATGGAGTCTTCTACATCGAAACGGTATTCAGATGAAACTGAAAAAAAGTAATTAATATTTGAAGTCTTCATATATATTCCTTTAACTTTATGGCTATTTATTTCTAGCCTTTGACTTGTTGTAACTATCCAGACGGTACACAGTGATCAGAGCTTCTTTGGTAGCGACCAAGGTATAACCTCCCTTTTCAGCCATCTTGTCTGTTACTTTTTTAAGATGAGCAAAGAGATCGCTTAACTCAAGGCAGTTCTTTCTATCAAGAGTTCTCTTCTCTCCATATTCAAATCCGTAATTTAAAAGGATCTTTAATACAGCTTCAGTGATTCCTCTTTGATTTAATCTCTGGTGTATGTGTCTGGTCTTGTACATAGCAATACTCCTAAAAATCTGTGGTATTTAAGTAAGTCACTGACCTACCTAACTCATGTTTATATTATGGTACTTACCTGACTAATTTTCAAGTCACTTACATGACTATTTTTTATCTATTTGATATTTATGATTTTATTTTTTTAGATTTCTTTATAAAGACGCAGTTATCTGCTGCTTTTCAAGAAACATTCTTTGATGGGGTAGCAAAATAATAGATTTCGATGCGAAATATGAGAAGAGAGTTACTATTGAAGAGTAAGAAAAGCCGGAGTACATCTCTGCTCTCCGGCTTAAGTTTTAAATAAGACTATAGGTTAGATCTTATTTCTTTAAACCTGAATTGATCTGATTGATATGCTCTACTTTTAAGTCACCTTCAGAGTATAACAGCGCTAAACGAGACTCGATGTAGTTATAACGAGACTCTGCAGACTTCTGCATTGAGTCATATAACTTCTGAGTTGCATTTAAAACATCAGTCATAGTACGAGTACCTACATCGTAACCAGACTTAGTTGCCTTTAAAGCTGATTCTGATGATTTAACTGAGTTCTTATAAGCGGTTACAGAGCTGATAGCAGCATTAACGTTGTTATAGCTGTTGTTTACATTAGTAAGCAGTGAACGGTGAGCGTACTCTAAAGACTCTGATGCAGCGATGTACTGAGCCTGAGCTTTATCAACAGCAGCTGATGTAGCACCGCCGTGGAAGATAGGTACACTTAGAGTTAAACCTACAGACTTAGACCAGGCGTTGTTATCAACAAAGCTTGCCTCAGGAACATTAGATGTATAGTCAGTGTAACCTGTTCTTAAATTTGCATTTAAGTCTAAGGTAGGCTCATGACCTGAACGAGCTAAAGTAATATTGTCTTTAGCAATATCACGGTTTACAACCTGCTGTTGTAAGCTTAAGTTATTCTCTTCAGCGCTCTTAACTAACTTTGATAAATCTTTATCAACACGAGGAGTATCAAACTTGCTTTCATCAAGTTTTGATAACTGCTCTACAGAAATCTTTCGACCAGTTAAAACTCTGATCTGCTCGTATGAATTGATAAGAGCATTTTCTGCTGCAATTACAGCAGCATTTGATAAATCGTATGCAGCCTGAGCTTCTAACTTATCGGTTTCAGCGATTAAACCTACGTTTAAACGACGCTCAGCTTCAGCTAGCTGACGCTTTAGAGCAGCATTATTAGCCTTTTGGAATTTTAAGGTATCAGCGGCACTTAATACATTAAAGTAAGCATTGCTTACTCTTAAAATTAAGCTTTGCTGTGCATCAGCGTATGCAAGATCTTTTAAAGTTGCAGTTTTTTCTGCAATCGATCTGTTAGCCCATGAGCTATGACGCCAGATCTGCTGAGATAAAGTTAAAGCAGCAGAGCTGTTCTTATTGCTACCACGAGCATTGTAAGCTTTGATGGTATTTGTTCTGGTCTTAGTAATTGAACCTACAACATCAATTTGAGGCAACAGTGCAGCTGTAGCTTCTGTAAGGCCTGCATGAGCTGCATCAGCATCAGCTTTTGCCTGAGCTACCTGAGTATCTTTCTGTAAAGCCTCTTTATAGATATCCATTAAATCTTCGGCATGGGCAGACAAGCTCAGTGAAGTAGCTAAAGCTACTGCAAGAGTAGTAATCTTTAAGTTCATCAAAAACCTCAGTAATTCATCTAATTTTCAATTACTGCAATTATAACAATAGCAACACGAAAATTAGCAAAAAACTTAGTCTCTATTAAGCAACATGTTAAGATTTGTTTGTATTTTTTGAAGGGTTGATCAAGGATTTCAGGGAAAAAAACTAAAACCTAGGTGGTGGAGGTAAACGGGATCGAACCGTTGACCCTCTGCTTGCAAAGCAGATGCTCTCCCAACTGAGCTATACCCCCACAAAAGAGATGACTTATTGACGTTGGTGGAGCTAAACGGGATCGAACCGATGACCTCTTGCATGCCATGCAAGCGCTCTCCCAACTGAGCTATAACCCCACGTCAAAAAGTGTGAACAATTATATCGAATAAAATTATAACGTCAACAAATTTTTTGAAAAAATTGATTATGATTTGAAAAAGATTGTTTGGAAATCTTAGATGGTGGAGGTAAACGGGATCGAACCGTTGACCCTCTGCTTGCAAAGCAGATGCTCTCCCAGCTGAGCTATACCCCCACAAGAGGAAAGTTTTACATCATCAAGATGGTGGAGGTAAACGGGATCGAACCGTTGACCCTCTGCTTGCAAAGCAGATGCTCTCCCAGCTGAGCTATACCCCCACAAGAGGAAAGTTTTACATCATCAAGATGGTGGAGGTAAACGGGATCGAACCGTTGACCCTCTGCTTGCAAAGCAGATGCTCTCCCAGCTGAGCTATACCCCCAGTCTGACACTTGAACGAACTGGTCTCGTTCAAAAGCCGTTACATTATATAATGAGATTAAAATTCGTCAACTACTTTTTTTTACATTTCTCATAAGATCTTTACAAAACGGCTTTTATATCGAAAAATTTTTTTTCTATTTGAGAAAATTCCTGCCCATAAAAGTTTCAGAAATATGTAAAAATAATTTGTTGACATTAGTTAAATATCTAACTATTATTAAGACATGAAATATATAGCTGTTTTTTACGCATCGCGAATAAGAAAGGCTGGTAATCAATTCTTAACTAATGAATTAGAGAAAGCTGGTCTTAAAGGAATAGTTCCTTCACATGGAGATATTATTAAATGTCTCTTAATGTTTGGTGCTATGTCTATGCAGGAGCTTGCTAAAAAAGTAGATAGAACCAAAGCTACTGTAACAGTGTTAATTGATAAGCTAGAAAAATTAGAGCTTGTTAAAAGAACACGTTCAAGTAAAGATAACCGTGTAACTTTAATTGAGCTGACTCAAAAAGGACTGGACTTTAAACCTGTCTTTGAAAAGATCAGCCACGATTTAAATGAAAAGGCTTATAAAGGTTTTTCTACTGAAGAAGCTGAACTTGTAGAAAATCTTATGGATCGTATTCGTAAGAACCTTGAATAGATTTTTTGATATAAAAATAGTTAGATATCTAACTACTTTTTATAAATACCACTGATTTGGATTTAACGTTATAAATCAACTAACATTGTTTCTATGGAGATATAAAAATGGATCTTTCATTTAAGTTATCAGACAACTCAAAGAAATTAGAGAATTTTGTTAAAGACACCAATGCAACCTTTGCTGATATCGGCTCATTTTCTGACATCGGTTCTTATGAGATGGAGTGCAAGGACGCAAAATTATCCTGCTCTTCAAAATTATTCTTAAAAGATCTTCTTGGTCTTACAGGTTGTGAGATCTCTGTAAACAAGATGACAGCAGGCTCAAAGGCTCCTTTTGCTCACAAGCACAAGGAAAACGAGGAGTTATGGATTGTGCTAAAGGGCACTGGCTCAATTGGTGTTGACGGTAAAGAATATCCTGTAAAGGAAGGTTCTTTCTTAAAGATTGCCCCTGCTGGCGTAAGAACTATCAGTGCAACAACTGATCTAGAGTTCTTATGCATTCAGACTAAGGCAGGCTCTTTAACTGAAAGCACTTTAACTGATGCAGAAATTAAGTAGTAGAAGAAGAATAATTAAAACTATATCTTAACTACATAGCCTGTCTTATATTTTTGATAAGCTAAACTTTAGCAGGAGCTTATGATCCTGCTTTAATCTAAGCCCACTTTCAAACAGTCTCAATATTCCTTAAAAGGAACATATATTCTTTTAATTCTGCTCAGGCCACATCTTCTTTAAAAGCACTTAAAACAAAGCAACTGAACTTTAAGTAGGCAACATTCTTAGAAATAAAGTTAAACTCTCTTATTTTGCTTTTCATGTAAATAACTTTTTCATGTAAAATGAACGTCATTTTGTAAGGAGACTTTAAAAATCCTACTTACTACACCTTGAACACATGCACATAGTAATACCTAAGACTGATTAGATAATAATTACTTAGGTATTGCAGATCTGTGTTTTTTCTACAGACAACAACTTCAAAAAAGAGATTGGTTTTACTGGATTTCACTTTCTAACTGGATTTACAAAGTGAATTTATCTAAGTGAATTTATCTTAAGGTTATAAACAACACGAGACATATTATGAGTGATACACCATCATTACAGGCTTTATCTCCTCAAGCCATGGTTGAAGCTGCTGAACATCATGTGATAGACAAAGCTTCAAAGAAATTTACAAGAGCCTTTTTATTAGCAATTTTGGCTGGTGCTTCAATTGCTTTAGCTTTCTGCTTCTACACTACAGCTGTTGCAGCTTTAGGTGATGGACCTGGTAAAGTTGTAGGAGGTCTTTTCTTCGCATTGGGACTGTTCTTAGTAGTACTGTTAGGTGGAGAGTTATTCACCTCATCTACTTTAACTTTAATTGCCAGAGCATCAGGTAAGATCACCACTGCTACTTTATTAAAGAACTGGGCTACTGTTTATTTTGGTAACTTTGTAGGTGCCATGATTATTGTGCTTTTAATCTTCTTAGGCAGAACCTATATGAACTTCAATGGCAATTGGGGACTTACCATTTTAAATACTGCACTTCATAAGGTTGAGCATGTCTATCCATCAGATGGCTTTGGAGCTCTAGCTTATGCTCGTGGGTTTATTGAAGCTTTATGCCTAGGTATTGTCTGCAACATCATGGTATGTGTTGCTGTATGGTTATCATGGGGTGGTAAGACTGTAACTGATAAACTCTTAGTAATGCTCTTCCCTATTGGCATGTTCGTAGCATCAGGCTTTGAACACAGTATTGCCAATATGTTCATGATCCCAATGGGTATTGTGCTGCACTATTTCTCAATTCCTGAGTTTATGAACAACATCAACATGGATCATTATGCTGATCTTGATGTGATGCACTTTATCTTCTCAAACTTAATTCCTGTAACCATTGGTAACATCATCGGTGGTGGCATGATGATTGGTTTGTTCAACTGGTTTATCTGGAAGAAGACTAAGTAATTTAAGATTACAAAAAAAACTATGAAGCCTCTGTCAAAGATAACTGATAGAGGCTTTTTTAAGGAAAGGAGAAAAAAACTTTCTTCTAGAAAGATCATTAAACCTGTTGAGAAAGAGTAAAAGCCCTTACCTTTGGATCTGCATTAAACACTGCTGCTATTCTTAAAAGCTCTGCTTTCTTAGGTAAGATGTTGCCATAGTCACGTGTTTTAATCTGCTCTACTGCCTCATTAAGTTTTATCTTTGCTTCAGTCTCGTTTTGAGCATACTTAAATTCAAAAACAATTCTGCGTTTATTGGTCTCAATCATTAAATCAGCTCTGCCTTTAGCCTGATGAACTTCTGAGGATACAGTCTGTTTTGCTCCTAGCAGATAGGCTTTAACATAGTTCTGTACGGCAGATTCTGAATTTAAAGGGTATGTATCATAGGTTACAGTGTTTACCATAGTGTTAAGTAAACTGATGATATCTTCAACAGAACCTACATCCAGGATGTTTTCATTAACATCATTGGTAACATCAATCTTCCCTTTAAAGAATTTGGCTGCTAAAAGCTTATTTAAAGCTTTATAGATCTCTCCATTTGGAATACCTAAAGCAATGATATTAGAATCATTAAGTGAAGAACGTAATGTTAGATATCCTGTCTGGCACATCAGTACATTCTGATTCATGGATGTTAATGCTGTTGGGTTTTTAAAGTCATCATCAGTAACTTTTAAACTTTTATCTTTGTCTAAGTAGTCAAAAATATTCAGTTCGTGTGTTTTTAAATAGTTAACAAGGATTGATGGTAAGCCACCATTGTCGTACCAGTACTCTCCAAAATCTACAAATTTATTTTCAATAATGCTTTGAAAGAAACTATTTACAG
>ERZ779877.1353-NODE-1353-length-21414-cov-5.999438_pt1 | contig 21414 bp, 17 predicted proteins | sample MGYA00511556_ERZ779877 | MGnify/ENA primary metagenome ERZ779877 (study PRJEB29588, sample SAMEA2159338) | human gut metagenome | biome: human gut; feature: human-associated habitat; material: faeces | place: Denmark | collected 2008/2010 ...
AAGCCGAATTGGAATGGATTTTGCATCGTAACTGTGAAGGTACTGAACAGTTACCTTATTTGATTAATTAGACAGGGAAATGGATTATGCATAAGAAGAGAATGCGACAATGGATTACGTTGTGTATCGTGTTTGCGATGCTCTTTTCCGGGATGTACTTTGAAAAGCTCAAGGTAGATTCCCAGTTTGTTGCGTGCAATTTCCCGGATAATCCTGCGGTCATCCGGGCTGCAGAACCGACGGCTGTTGTGGCTCACTATCGCAAGCTGAGTCAGGAATACCGTTCGGCAGCAAATACCATGGAAATCAGTTCCGGGCGGAAGAACCGCTCAGAGTCTGTAGAACTCCAGCTTCTGTTGCTGGTGGCAGGACTCCTTTCCATGTGTGTATGGCTGGCATTCTTACAGGGCTGCCAGCGTCTTTGTCATGCTGCATACAGCAGCTTCTTTATTATTTCCTATATACATAATCGGGATGGCAAGAAACGAATCTGTGCGTGCTAAGGTACGGTTTAGCTGAATCTGCTGAAAATCAGGTGGATTTGTGAAGCGTACAGAGATTGCAACTGACTCATAGAAGGTCTATGGGTTTATTTTGGTATGCACATTATTTTGGAAAATGGAGGATGTTATTCATGGGTGAAATGATTGCAGCCGTAGTTTTTATTGTCATCGCTGTTGCAGCCGGCGTCTGGGTATGGTGGCTTGAGCGGTAAAGGTTACTATGTGAAAGGAAGTAAATAAAATGAATATTGGATTATGGCTTATTGTTATTGTTGGTGGTGCTGTTGGAATTCTTTCGACTTTATATTGCGTTATTTCTTTAGTTGCTGTTCTGGCATATAAGATTTACAGAAAGGTGGTACATAAGATTCCGCTGTGCAATTGAACTTGGGAGAGCAGCGAAGACTGCATGATCTGCCATAAAGGATGATCGATAAATTTACTAATTATTAAAAATAGAACTGCCGTTCCGGTTCTCTTCCGGAACGGCAGTTTTATTTTTATATACGAAATAAACTTTGCAGTGATGCGTTTATTCATCAGAAATGAAGCCGCCGTCTTACTGCATCACGAAGCCGCTGCATGGAGAGCATGGCGATTAAGGCAATGACAATCACACTGCATACAGTAAGTACGATCGCAGACCAGCCTAAATAAAGCGGCCGGCTGCAGAAACGATCAATCAACAGCTCCAGTGCCACGCAGAATACCGCAATTTCAGCAAAGATGTAAAGGGCTGCTGACAGGAATGAAAACCGGAAGGTATGAATCAGCAGAGTGAAGATCTCAGCCAGAATCGTAAGCAGTACCGTAATCGGAAGAGCCAGCTGGAAGAACCATTCATTGCTTCTGGTATTATAGGTAATGAGATAAAGGTAAATTCCGATTGAGATTCCGTCAAAAAGAAGGGAAACATAAATCGGAAATTTATTCTGGATAAATGCCGGCAGCAGGAATACGAACAAAACCAGACAGATGCCGATGATAAATAAGGACCACAGCGAGCGGGAATAAACGAACAGGTTTAAGGCCAGGCAGCTTAGTGAGGTCGCAAGCAGCACCACGATGGTAAACAGGAACAGATCCTTGCGTTTTACCGGATCGACCTGCCCTTTCACCGTGGGAAAAGGTGGCTCATAGGTGAGCCCCTCTAACTCATTAGGATTAATAACAGGTGTGTTGCATAAGGGACATTTCTTTAACGAAGGGTCAAGCTCGACCCCACAGTTCACACAATATGACAATGTCAGGACTCCTTTCTTAAATAATAACCGGTTAGTCCCGGTTACTCTGTATGGTTACATGGACGCCGTCTTTCACGAGCTTACGGAAGAAGTAGCGTTCCACATCACTTTCGATGATGTTACTTGCAAAGTTAATGGTGAGCGTATCTTCAAAGCTGGCAATGGCACAGTTCGTCCGGCTCGAAAAGGGCTGTCCCATATAGATATCAAATTTCTCAATATAAGGCTTCATGTCGTCCGGAACCTTCAGGGCGCCCATATTGGTTAAACCGGCAGAAGAGTTCTTATCCTGCACGATACGGTAGAACTGGCGTACGACGAAATCCTTGATGAACAGCGGAATCACACGGATGACCGGATTGCGCTGTGTGCTGGCATTTGTTGTAATATCACCGCGCAGAAACTTCTCATTAATATAATAACGCATGTAATGGTGTACTTGCGTAATGATTTCCTCAAAGGTATAGTCACCGAGGCGGGGATCAATGGAAGGGTAAACCATCGTAATAAAGTTTCGAAGCGTCTTTGATGGGAAGAATCTCCGTAAGTTGACCGGCATGGCAATTTTCACCGGGTGAAGCCGGATATGCCATTCATTCTGCTGCTTCTGTAACAGGGCATAAAGCAGAACCGAATTCAGATATTCGGTCACGGAGGCGTTGTATTTTTTTGCAACGGCGAGCACCTCAGAGGTACTCATTGCTCCCTCAATGACATTAAAGGTATAAAAGGGCTCCTTCGTTCCGCGGACACGGTAGGTTTTTTCTCCCGGACGGGGGGGACAGACCTTGGCATTGGCGTAGCGCATATAAGCGTCCTCTAATTCTTCCGGATCCGGTGTTTCGTGAATGTCCTTAACGAAATAGCCGTTCGAAATCTCATGCCCAAGGAGGCGCAGGTAATTCGCGGTAATGGTGTTTAAGACGAACATGCCGCCTGTACCGTCACCGAGAGAGTGGTGCGCTTCTAAGGAAATCCGGTTCCCATAATAGTAAATTCTCATGAGATAACGGTTGTTTGCACGGAAGGACATCGGCATACAGAAGTTACGGATGTCCGGCTGTACGAAAGGTCCGGGGCGGTGATTCGGTGTTAAATAACGCCAGAAGAATCCCTTGTGGATCGCTGTTTTAAAGATCGGAAACCGGGGAAGCGTCATATCGACCGCCTGCTGCAGAATATCCGGCTGAATCGGTTCCTTTAAAACAACAGATAACCGGTATACGGAGGAAAAGTCCTTCCGCTGGAGAGTCGGGTAAACAATTGCGGACAGATCCAGCTTGTACCAGACTTTCCTTTCATGCTTATGCAATTTGCTGGTGGCAACGTTTGATGCTGCCTGATTTTGACTTTTTTTCATGATTCAGTACTCTTTTGGTTTTCTGATAAAGCATTTTACAATCTTATTCAGTATACCACATTTTATGAAAATATGGTATGATATCAGGGTTAAAAGTTCAAAAGTCGTTCGTGCTTGCACGATAAGAATTTTGAACTTGGAACCCGCCAAACATGAGAAAGAAGCGATTTACGTAGTAAATCAGCGGATTTCGAATGTTTGAGAATTGCGGGAGCTGCTTTGCAGCGGAGCAATTCGTGGATATCAAGTCAAGGTTAAAATAGGGTTAAAAGGTCAGCAAAAGGTCAAAAAGTGTAACAGTTCAACTTATGAATGGAAAGACTGAACTGTTACAATGTGAACGAAAAGTAAGGAGGATCATATCCATGAGAAGAACCCCGAAGGAGAATATTAACCAGAGCTTTATTAACCTGATCCGCAAAGCTCATGGATTGATTGAAAATAGTGATATTGAGAAGCATCGTCATTCCCAGGATCAGATGGGAGCTTTATTTGGAAACAGCCGGGAAGTAGCAGTGACGGAAACCACCGTCGGATCAATGTACGCTGAGTGGATCCGTGTAGACCGCCCGCATTCAGGAAAGAAAATTATTTTGTACTGTCATGGCGGCGGCTACAGTACCGGAAGTCCGTTGTATGCCAGAACCCTTACCACGAAGCTTGCAAGCCAGCTCTCCATGGATGTGTTCTGTTTTGATTACCGTCTGGCACCGGAACATCCTTATCCGGCAGCGGTGGACGATGCACAGACAGCTTGGGATTATCTGATGCTGCAGGGTTATGGGGCGAAGGATATTTTTGTGGCAGGTGATTCCGCAGGAGGAAATCTGGCGCTGGCACTGGGACTGCGGTTAAAGAAACAGAAGCGGATGCTTCCGGCCGGCTTTGTGCTCATGTCTCCATGGACAGACCTCACTGTATCTGGCAAGACCCATGAGACGAAAGCTGATGTAGATCCGGTTCTGAATCAGAACTACCTGAATGAAATGATTGAAAATTATGTGCCACAGGCAAAGAAAGTGCAGATGGAAGCGGTAAAGCCTTTACAGGAAGCAGGCACTTTACAGGAAGGAAACACTTTGCAAACAGTAGGCACTTTACAGGAAAGAAATACTTTGCAGACAGCAGATACTCTACGTGAAGCAAAAGCTTTACAGGAAGGAAACACTATACGGGCGGCAGGCGCTTTGCAGGAAGGAAACACTATACAGGCAGCAGGCACTTTGCAGGAAGGAAACATTTTACAGGCAGCAGATACTCTACGCGAAGCAAAAGCTTTACAGGAAGGAAACACTATACGGGCGGCAGGCACTTTGCAGGAAGGAAATACTTTACAGACAGCAAATACTTTACAGACGGCCGGAACGGAAAAACAGAAGCCTGGTGACAAATCTGCCAATAAGGTGTTTGAAGAAATATTTGATACAGAATATTTACGGAATCCGGAAATTTCCCCATTATTTGGAGATTTTACGGGATTTCCGCCAACTTATATTCAGGTGGGAGATCTGGAAGTGCTGATGTCTGATTCCACCATGCTGCAGAAGAAGATGAGCGGCGAAGGGGTAGCAGTTTCTCTGGATACTTATAAGAATATGTGGCACGTGTTCCAGATGGGGCCATTTAAGACCGCAGTGGAAGCTATTCACAAGTGCGGTGAATTTATCTATTCTGTGCAGTAAATAAGTTTGTGAATATTGGAGAGGACGATGGAAGTGATGGAAGGCGTTTGGACATAATCCGGTATAAAAAGGATTTTATGTCCAAAAAAATGAGAATAAAGATCCAAAACAACGGAAATATGCTTAAAAACAGCAAAATTCAGAAGAAATTTGGACATAAACAGTGAAATTTGAAGCTCATATGTCCAAAAGTAAAAATTATTTGGACATATTTTCTTATAAAGGTAGAAATATGTCCAAAACAGTATAATTAGAGTTACCGCGGCGGGAAAATAACCAGAGCCACCCCGGGAAAATAACCAGAGCCACCCCGGGAAAATAACCAAAGCCGCAGGAAAAACAGAGCCAGCACGGGAAAAAAACCAAAGCCACCCCGGGGAAATAACCAGAGCCGCAGGAAAAAAACAGGCCACCCCGGGGAAATAACCAGAGCCGCCCTGGGGAAATAACCAGAGCCGCCGCAGCGAAAAATAACTTGAAGAAAGAAAAAGGAAAACGGAGCCGGAGGCAGAATATTAGAAGTAGAGACTTGTGAAACGGTAGTTTTGGTAGTTTTACGAATGGGTTCGGAGTAGTTACAGCTTGAAGATAAAGGACGTAACCATTGAACATACGAGAAAATCTGGAACAACTGGAAATTGAATATTTAAGTCCCTATGCGGCACACAGCCGCAATTCGAAAGGGAGGCTTCGGGAGGAGGAGCAGTGTGATATCCGTCCGGTCTATCAGCGTGACCGTGACCGGATCCTGCATTCGAAGTCCTTCCGGAGATTGAAGGATAAGACGCAGGTATTTCTGACACCGGAAGGGGATCACTACCGTACCCGTATGACGCATACCCTCGAGGTATCCCAGAATGCGCGGACGATTGCAAAGGCACTCCGGATGAATGAAGACCTGGTGGAAGCCATTGCTTTGGGACATGATCTTGGACATACTCCGTTTGGACATGCCGGGGAGCGTGCACTGAATGCGGTCTGTCCGTATGGATTTATCCATAGTGATCAGAGCGTGCGCCTCGTGGACATTCTGGAAAAAGGCGGGCAGGGACTGAATTTAACCATGGAAGTGCGGGATGGCATTAAAAACCATCAGACGAAGGGCATGCCGTTTACCTTAGAGGGGCAGATTGTACGTCTGTCAGATAAGATCGCTTATATTCATCATGACATGGATGACGCGATCCGTGCAGGAATCCTGAAAGAAAGTGATGTCCCCAAAGAGATCGGTGATGTCATTGGATATACGACAGGAGAGAGGCTGGATCACTTTATTCATGATATTGTGAGTAACAGCTATGGTAAGGACGTTATTGTGATGTCGGAGCCGGTAGCAGATGCCATGAAAAAGCTTCGGGCATTTATGTTTGAAAGAGTTTATCACAATCCTGAGGCGAAGAGTCAGGAGGGCAAGGCAGAAATGCTGATCCAGACACTTTACAGCTATTACAGGCATCATTTGGAACTGCTTCCCGTGGATCTTATCAGGCTGCTTGATAAGGACGAGCCGGAAGAAAGGATTGTGTGTGATTATATCAGCTCGATGACCGATCGTTTTGCAATTGCCAAGTATGAGGAAATCTATATTCCCAAATCCTGGCCGAATGTGTAGGCAGATGAATCAGATTCCACATAGCCTGACACATTTGCTGTGAAAGGTGTAACAATGTGACTTTACAAAGGTGCGATGATGTATTATCCAGATGAATTAGTCGAAGAGGTCCGGATGAAAAACGATATCGTGGATGTCGTTTCCGGCTATGTAAAGATACAAAAAAAGGGAAGCAGCTATTTCGGACTGTGTCCCTTTCATAATGAAAAATCGCCGTCCTTTTCCGTATCGCCCGGCAAGCAGATGTATTATTGCTTTGGCTGTGGGGCGGGGGGGAATGTATTCAGCTTCGTGATGCAGTATGAGAATTTTACCTTCCCGGAGGCGGTTAAAATGCTCGCAGAGCGGGCAGGCGTGAATCTGCCGGAGGTCGAATATACCGAGGAGGTGCGCCGGAAAGAGGATCGGAGAAGCAGGCTTTTAGAGATTAATAAGCTTGCGGCAACGTACTTCTTTTATCAGCTTCGCAGTGAGCGTGGCAAGGCCGGACTGGAATATTTGAAAAAGCGTGAGCTTTCCGATGAGACGATCCGCCATTGGGGCCTTGGATTTTCCAATGTGACGAGCAACGATCTTGTGAAGTATCTAAAGAGTAAAGGTTATGATGACCAGATCATTCAGGAAGCGGGACTTGCAAGCTTCGATGAACGATATGGTCTGCATGATAAATTCTGGAATCGTGTGATGTTTCCGATTCAGGACATCAATCACCGTGTGATCGGTTTTGGAGGACGGGTGATGGGAGATGGAAAGCCCAAGTACTTAAACTCTCCCGAAACACCCATTTTTGATAAGAGCCGTAATCTGTACGGACTCAATTTTGCAAGAACCGCACGGACGAATAATATGATTCTCTGTGAGGGCTATATGGATGTGATTTCCATGCATCAGGCGGGCTTTACCCAGGCGGTAGCCTCCCTTGGAACCGCATTTACCGCAGGACAGGCGAATATGTTAAGAAGGTATGCCAGGGAGGTGATCCTCGCATACGACAGTGATGGCGCCGGAGTGAATGCGGCATTGCGGGCAATCGGGATTTTGAAGGAAGTGGAGCTTACCGGTAAGGTTTTAAATCTCGAACCGTATAAGGATCCGGATGAGTTCATTAAGAACGAGGGAGCCGAAAAGTTCCAGCAGCGGATTAACGAGGCGGAGAACAGCTTTTTCTTCGAGCTTCGCATCCTGCAAAGAAACTATAACCTGAAGGATCCGGAATCCAAAACGCAGTTCCACCGTGAAATTGCAAAGAAGCTCTGCGAGTTTTCGGAGGATGTGGAACGGGATAACTACATTCAGGCGGTTGCGGACAAGTATCTGATTGGATATGAGAATCTGCGCAAGCTGGTGATGAGTTATGCGTTGAAAACAGGAAATGTACAGCCGGCAGTACGGCCCAAATCCGGCATCCAGCCGAAGAACACACTGGATGAAAACCGGAAGAAGCCGCAGAAGCTGTTTCTGACATGGCTTGTGGAGGAACCGCAGTTATACCCAAGGGTTAAGCAGTATATCTCCGTGGAGGATTTTACGGAGGAGCTGTACCGGAAGGTGGCAGAGAGATTGTTTGAGGATCTTGATAAAGGAGAAATCAATCCGGCAGCGATCGTCAGTCTGTTTAATGACATGGAGGAGCAGCGTGAGGTTGCAGGCGTATTTAATACAAAGCTGCAGGAAATTACAACGAAGCAGGATCGTGAAAAAGCCTTTCACGATATTCTGGTGGCACTTAAGAGAAACAGTTATGAATACTTTTCCAGTCAGCTCGGTGCCGACGTGAATGCGCTCAAAAAGGCCATCGAGGGCAAAAAAGCACTGGAAGAACTTGAGAAAACGCATATTTCACTGGATTAAGGCTAATAATGGTAATATTTAGTAACAAGGAAGGATGGAAACACCAATGGATGAAAATGTACAGGCAAAGTTTGAGGAAAAATTAAAGCAGCTTCTTGCTATGGCCAAGAAGAAAAAGAATGTCTTGGAATATCAGGAAATTGTGGATTTTCTGGCTGAACTTGCATTGAATGAGGAACAAATTGAAAAGGTCATCGAGCATCTGGAAAAGAGCGGCATCGATGTGCTTCGAATTACGAATGATGACGATGATGATGTGATTGATGATGAAGAGATCATGCTGTCCGAAGAAGACGAAGTGGATATGGAAAATATCGACCTGTCTGTACCGGACGGAATCAGCATTGAAGATCCGGTCCGTATGTATCTGAAGGAAATCGGAAAGGTTCCTCTTTTAAGTGCTGAAGAGGAAATCGAACTGGCACAGCGTATGGAAGAGGGCGATGAGGCCGCCAAGAAGCGTCTGGCTGAGGCAAACCTGCGTCTGGTTGTCAGCATTGCAAAGCGTTATGTCGGAAGAGGAATGTTATTCCTTGATCTGATTCAGGAGGGAAACCTGGGGTTGATTAAGGCCGTTGAAAAATTTGATTACCGTAAGGGATATAAGTTCTCTACTTATGCAACCTGGTGGATCCGTCAGGCGATTACCCGTGCAATTGCAGATCAGGCAAGAACCATCCGTATTCCGGTACACATGGTCGAGACAATTAACAAGCTGATCCGTGTCAGCCGTCAGTTGCTGCAGGAGCTTGGAAGAGAGCCTCTTCCGGAGGAAATCGCAGAGGAAATGAACCTTCCGGTAGAACGTGTCCGTGAGATCTTAAAGATTTCCCAGGAGCCGGTTTCTTTGGAAACCCCGATCGGTGAAGAGGAAGATTCCCATCTGGGTGACTTTATCCAGGATGATAATGTGCCGGTTCCTGCCGATGCAGCAGCATTTACCCTGTTAAAGGAGCAGCTCGTTGAGGTTTTGGGAACCCTGACCGAAAGAGAGCAGAAGGTACTCCGCCTCCGTTTTGGTCTCGATGATGGACGTGCCAGAACCCTTGAGGAAGTCGGTAAGGAATTTAACGTAACCAGAGAGCGTATCCGTCAGATTGAGGCGAAAGCACTCCGTAAGCTTCGTCATCCGAGCAGAAGCCGTAAGCTGAAGGACTACCTGGATTAACTAACGATTCAGGGGCTTGCAAAAGTAAAGCTGCATAGAGGGGGATTGACAAATGGGATTCGGAATAGTGATGGTCCGGATTAGTAAAGAATGGAGTAGGAAATGACAGGGAAAACAGCAGGAGGTGTCCGTCTGTCGGAGAGAATGCTGGCAATTGCGCAGATGGTAAGTCATGGAATGCGTGTATGTGATGTTGGATGTGATCACGGCTTTATATCAATTTATCTTGTAGAGGAGGGGATTGCACCCTCGGTGCTTGCCATGGACATTGGGAAGGGACCGTTGCAGCAGGCACAGAGCCACATTGAAGAAGCAGGACTGCAGGATAGAATCCATACACGGCTGTCGGATGGCTTGACACAGTACCGGGAAGGAGAGGCAGACTGTCTCATTATTGCCGGAATGGGAGGTCCGCTCATGCAGGAGATCCTCTCAAATAAAAAGGTAGAAGATTTCAGGGAGATGATCCTTGCACCACAATCCGAAATCTGTGAATTCCGAAAATTCCTTGCGGATCACGGATTTGAAATTGTGGCTGAAAATATGGTTTTTGAGGATGGAAAATACTATCCTATGATGAAGGTTCAACGGCAGAGTGGGGGAGAGGCAGATCGAAAAGCGTCCTCCATACCGGGAACACAGGATGAGGAAATAGCTTACCGGTTTGGACCGCTTCTGCTTGCACGCAAGCACCCTGTTTTAAGACAGTATTTACATAAGGAAGAGCGTAAAAATATTGAAATTTTGAATTCGCTGAATGCTTATGAGGGGGAACGAATCAGCGCAAGGCGGAATATACTGGAACAGGAATTATTTTTTATCCGGAAAGCGCTGCAGGAAATGGAAGGAGAAGGCTGGCATGGCAAATATTACCATTGACGGGGTGACGAAGGAATACCCGGATGGACTGAAATACGAGGTAATTGCAACGGAATACCAGCAGCAGTATGATAACATGATTGCGCTGGTTCTTGAAAACGGCAAGATCCGGGAACTGATCAAGCCGGTACATAAGGACTGTACGTTGTCCTTTTTGACCTTAAAGGATGTGATCGGGCATAAAACCTATGTCCGTACTGCCATTATGACACTGATTAAATCGGTGTATGATGTGCTGGAGGATAAGGAAATTACGAAGGTAAACGTAGAATTTGCCATCGGTCAGGGCTATTACATCAATATCAGGATGGATGAAAAGCTGACCCGGGAAATGGTAGAGAAGATCCGGCAAAGGATGAAGGAGCTGGTGGATGCTGACCGTCCGATCACCAAGCGGTCTTATCCGGTTGATGATGCGGTAGAGCTGTTCCGTAAGTATAAGATGTTCGATAAGGTGAACCTGTTCCGTTACCGCCGGGGATCTTCCGTCAATATCTATTGCCTGGACGGTTATTATGACTATTATTACGGATATATGCTGCCAAGCACCGGATATCTCAAATATTACGATGTCATGCAGTATGAGGAAGGTCTGTTACTGTTGATTCCGGGCGCAACCGAGCCGGATAAGATTGATTTCTTTGAGCCGAGGGAAAAGCTGTTCCATGAGCTGAAAACCGCGACCCAGTGGGGAGAAAGCATTGAAATTGAAACAGTTGGAGACTTAAATAATGCGATCTGCAGTGGGGATGTGAATGATATGATCCTCATGCAGGAGGCTCAGCAGGAACGCAGAATCGGTGAGATTGCACAGGAAATTGTAAGGCGTGGGGATGTAAAGTTTGTGTTGATTGCAGGTCCGTCCTCATCGGGTAAAACCACGTTTTCCCACCGCTTATCGGTACAGCTCCGTACCTACGGACTGGTGCCGCATCCGATCGGGCTGGATGACTATTTCGTAAACCGGGATAAGACCCCCAGGGATGAGAATGGAGATTACAATTTTGAATGTCTTGAAGCCATTGATGTGGCACAGTTTAATGAGGATATGCAGCGCTTGTTAAAGGGAGAAAGAGTCGAGCTGCCTTCCTTTAATTTCAAGACAGGACTTCGCGAATATAAGGGTAATTTCAAGCAGCTAGGACCGGAGGATGTGCTTGTGATTGAAGGAATCCATGGATTGAATCCAAAGACCACAGCAGAACTTCCTGACGACAGTAAGTTTAAAATTTATATTAGTGCCTTGACAAGTCTTAACATTGACGAGCATAATAGAATACCGACGACTGATGGAAGGCTGATCCGCCGTATGGTAAGGGATGCCAGAACAAGAGGCGCCAGTGCGAAGCGGACGATTGAGATGTGGCCCTCCGTACGCCGTGGTGAGGAAGCATATATTTTCCCTTTTCAGGAAAGTGCGGATGTGATGTTTAATTCCGTGCTGATCTATGAGCTTGCCGTACTCAAACAGTATGCAGAGCCGTTGTTATTCAGCATTCAGAAGGGAGAGCCGGAATATTACGAGGCAAAGCGACTCTTAAAATTTCTCGAATACTTCCTTGGCATTGACAGTGAAAACGTTCCCAATAACTCCATCTGCCGTGAGTTTATCGGGGGAAGTCTGTTCAACGTCTGATAACTGATAATTAAATAAAAAACATAAGCAGGACAGGTGATCGCGGCCGTATTTATACGGGTGAGGAAAGTCCGGGCTTCACAGGGCAGAATGCCGGATAACGTCCGGTGGAGGTGACTCCAAGGCCAGTGCAACAGAAATATACCGCCTCGCAGGAGGTAAGGGTGGAAAGGCAGTGTAAGAGACTACCGCCTGCCTGGTAACAGGCGGGGCACATGTAAACCCCATTCGAAGCAAGACCAAAACGAAGGCGCTAAGGTTTGCCCGACCAGCCTTCAGGTGGGTCGCTTGAGGCTATTGGTAACAGTAGTCCTAGATAGATGATCACTCAACGACATAACCCGGCTTATCGTCCTGCTTATTTTGTAACTATTCAGAGCCATGCAAATTATGACAACATGGACGTCGAATGCTTGCATTCGTAAGGACATTTGACATAATTTATATGGCGAAGTAACCACATGAGTAAAACTACGTTGCGTTAGCGACGGTTTTACGAATGGGGTTCTGAATAGTTATCTTATTTTTTATAATAACGATTCAGAACCAGACAAAACTGAATCGTTATTTTTATCAACTAAAAATGATCTACTGGATCATTTTTTATAGGAAATTCCTATAAAGCAAGCGAACTCTTTATTTATGCATGGCAACAAAAAACCTCAACTCACATGACGGTATGAGTTGAGGTTTTAAAATTCATTTCAAAAATTAAATTTCAGATCTTCCGGTGATTAAGCCATCTTGTTAACAGCCTGAGCTAAACGGGATACTTTTCTGGAAGCTGTGTTCTTATGGTAAACGCCCTTGCTGGCAGCCTTATCGATTACTGTAGTAGCAGCAACTAAAGCTTCCTGTGCAGCAGCCTTGTCATTTGCTTCAATAGCAACAACAACCTTCTTAACGGCTGTCTTAACTCCGGACTTGATTGCCTTATTTCTTTCAGCTCTTGTTTGATTAACTAAAATTCTCTTCTTTGCAGATTTAATGTTAGCCACGATGTACACCTCCTATTAAAAATCGTAAGTTACTGAGATGTTTCATTAAAGCCGGACACGGACGTCTTAATGTAAACACACGCATATTATTGTAGCCGTATCCTGCAAATATGTCAATAACAAAACGAATAAAATATGATAATTTTGGAAAAATAACAAATAATCATGAAAAAATTTCGGAGGGCAGGAAAATGGAGCAGGTACAGATCCGGACGGATTTGGCTTTAGAAGCACGGGAGAGTGTCTCAGAGAAGGAGGAACATCTTCATGGGGTGCAGGTGGAGGAGGAATATAAGGAAGAAAGTGAAATCAGGATTACACGGGTAACGATCGGGAGTAAGAATGGGGCACGCCTTCTGGGAAAGGCAATGGGAACCTATGTGACACTGGAGGCTCCTAATATGGCACATCCTGACGAGGATTACCATGAGGAGATTGCCAGGGAACTGGCGGATCAGATTAAATCCCTGCTTCCGAAGAAAAAGGAACAGCTGAGTATTCTCATTGTCGGTCTTGGAAACCGGGAGGTAACGGCAGATTCGTTGGGACCGCGTGTGGTGGATAACCTGACCATTACCAGGCATATGGTGATGGAATTCGGAAATGCGGCCTATGAAGGCCGTAAGCTACCTCTTACCAGCAGCCTGGTTCCGGGCGTCATGGCGAAGACCGGGATGGAATCGCAGGAAATCATCAGTGGTGTGGTGGCACAGACCCATCCGGATCTCGTACTTGTAATTGATGCACTGGCTGCCCGTTCAATCAAAAGACTGAACCGTACCATTCAGATTTCCGATGCCGGAATTAATCCCGGTTCCGGAGTCGGAAATTACCGGAATGCCATTCAGGAGGAAAATCTGGGTGTACCGGTCATTGCCCTCGGCGTGCCCACGGTGGTGGACGCTGCAACCATCGTACAGGACGCTGTTTTTAAGGACTGTGGTATGGAGGATCAGGATTTTCTTGACCGAAAAGAAAAGATAACAGGCGCTATGGATGAGCTTTACAATATGTATGTCACAGGAAAGGATGTGGATTACGAGATCCGGCAGATCAGTCATATCATCTGTAATGCCATTCACCTGGCACTGGAGCTGTAAAACGCATGAAATTGAATGTTTAAGACAAAGCAAGCATAAAATACCCTAGTGGGGTGTGAAAGCTTGTATAGATTATGGAACAGTCATCTGGCCCGGAAGGGTATCATACAATTTGCAGCACTGGTATTGATTAGTCAGGTGGAATGGGCATATCTTCCGGTGGCGGGATATCTGCGGCAGATGGACAGCAGGGCCGCGGAGCTGTCTTTGACCGAACGCGCCATTGCCATGGAATCTGCCTATTACTATTATGGAGCATATTTGACGGTAGACTCGGAAGCGGTGGCAGTAGGAGTAAAAGACGCAGGAACGCAAGCTGCTAAAACAGAAGAATCTAAAACAGACGCAGGCGTAGCAGGAGCGGTGGAATCAGAAACGGAAGCAGCTAAAACAGCAGTGGATACCGCAGGAGCGGAGAAAACAGAAACGGAAGCAGCTAAAACAGAAGCGGGTGCCGCAGGAGCGGAGATCACGCAAACAGAAGGAGCAGAGACAGAGGATGCAGGGGGCTCAGAACTGACAGAACGGGCTGAACTGGCAGATTTGGAAGCAGAAGGTGTGCAGGATGCACAGACTGAAGCCCTGGAAGAAATGCGGATTCAAATTGTTGATTCGGATGAACAGGGAACTCCGGCAGGGATACAGATTCAGCCGGAGATTCAGGAAGGGATGTTGAAGGAGCAGAATCGTTCAGGGAATAAAAGTACAGAGATTCCACAAGAGGAGTATTTTAAGCAGATGCTTAGGGAGAACGGAATGGAAGACGTTGACAACAATTTAACTGAAAGCGAATCGGGACAGAATGAAGAGCCCGGTCAGGGGGAGGAAGAAAACGAAAGTTTCTCACAGGGAGCCTCTTCTTCCGGATTTGAACTGGCGGCGGTGCCCGCTTATACATATGATTGGACGAAGCAATGGACACAGGACGATTTGCGCTCCGAGTTCTTTGCAGTGGATGGCTCCACCAGTATGAAGGAAGAATATTTGAATGCAGAACGATTATTAAATAAAGATTTAATATTAAACAATGAAGACGAAACGCAGGGTCCACAGATCCTGATTTATCATACGCATGCAAGTGAAGATTTCGTGGATTCTGTTCCGGGTGACCCATCGACAACGATTGTCGGAGCCGGTGAGCGCCTGACGGAGCTACTCGAAGAATATGGCTTCCGCGTACTGCATGATACAGGTGTCTATGATCAGGAACGGGACAATGCCTATGAAAAGGCACTTCCGTCGGTAGAGCAGATTTTGAAGGAGAATCCGGGTATCGAAGTGGTGATTGATCTGCACCGGGATGAAATGGCAAATGACCGGAGACTTGTCATGGATTTGCAGGGACGACCGACAGCCCGTTTTATGTTCTTTAACGGGTTGAGCTATTTGCGCAGGCAGGGAGAGATCTCCTATCTGGAAAACCCCTATATTCTTGATAATCTGGCGTTTTCCTTTCAGGCGCAGGTGCTTGCCAATGAGTATTATCCGGGACTCACACGTAAGATTTATCTGAAAGCCTACCGTTATAATATGCATTTATGCCCGAAAAGCATGCTGATCGAATTAGGGGCACAGAATAATACGGTCGAAGAAATCATGAATGCCTGCGATCCATTAGCACATGTTCTTGCCATGGTGCTCAAAAAGAGGTAAAATGATAACTATTCAGAGCCGGGACTTTTGACCCCGACATCATTTTATATGTGTATGGCGAAGTAACCACATGAGGTAAACTACGCTGTGAAACAGCGGTTTTACGAATGCGGTTCTGAATAGTTATCAGTATAATCAGGAAAGGTTTAGAATTTATGTCACATATTGATCAGAGCAAAATCCGGAATTTCTGCATTGTAGCGCATATTGATCATGGTAAGTCTACGCTTGCAGACCGTATCATAGAAAAGACGGGGCTTTTGACCAGCCGTGAAATGCAGGCACAGGTACTTGACAACATGGATCTGGAAAGAGAACGTGGAATCACGATTAAGGCACAGTCCGTCCGGACGATTTATAAAGCGCAGGATGGTGAGGAATACATTTTCAACCTGATTGACACTCCGGGACATGTGGACTTCAACTACGAGGTCAGCAGAAGTCTTGCTGCATGTGATGGTGCCATTCTCGTCGTGGATGCGGCACAGGGAATTGAGGCACAGACCCTTGCCAATGTTTATCTGGCACTGGATCATGACCTTGAGGTGTTCCCGGTCATTAATAAAATCGATCTGCCAAGTGCAGAGCCGGAGCGTGTAAAGAATGAAATTGAAGATGTGATCGGTATTGAGGCACAGGATGCACCGCTTATTTCAGCCAAGAACGGAATCGGTATAGATGAAGTGCTCGAAGCAATTGTACATAAGATTCCGGCACCCGATGGAGACCCCGATCAGCCGCTTAAAGCGTTGATTTTTGATTCCGTATACGATTCCTATAAGGGGGTCATTATTTTCTGCCGTCTGAGGGATGGCAGGGTTTCTAAAGGGACAAGCATCAAGATGATGGCAACCGGCGCAACCGCAGAGGTTGTAGAGGTTGGCTATTTCGGAGCAGGTCAGTTCATTCCCTGTGATGAACTCGAAGCCGGTATGGTAGGCTATATTACTGCTTCAATTAAGAACGTAAAGGATACGGCGGTCGGAGATACCGTGACAGATCTTAACAATCCCTGTGCAGAGCCGCTTCCCGGATATAAGAAGGTAAATTCCATGGTGTATTGCGGAATGTATCCGGCAGACGGTGCAAAGTACCCGGATCTGCGGGATGCATTAGAAAAGCTGCAGTTAAACGATGCTTCCTTAAGCTATGAGCCGGAAACCTCAATTGCCCTTGGCTTTGGCTTCCGATGCGGATTTTTGGGACTGCTTCATCTGGAGATTATTCAGGAGCGTTTAGAGCGGGAGTACAATCTGGATCTTGTAACAACCGCACCGGGTGTTATTTATCATGTACACAAGCTGAACGGGGAAATGATTGAACTGACGAATCCGTCCAATCTGCCGGATCCGACAGAAATTGATTATATGGAAGAACCGGTGGTTTCCGCAGAGATCATGGTAACAACCGAGTTTATCGGCTCGATCATGGAGCTTTGTCAGGAACGCCGGGGTAAATATCTTGGCATGGAGTATATTGAATCTACCAGAGCACTGCTGAAATACGAACTGCCGTTAAATGAGATTATTTACGATTTCTTTGATGCACTGAAGTCCCGCTCCAGAGGCTATGCTTCCTTTGACTATGAGTTAAAGGGCTATGAGCGGGCGGAGCTTGTGAAGCTGGATATTCTGATTAACAAGGAAGAGGTTGATGCGCTTTCCTTTATCGTGCACGCAGACAGTGCCTATGAACGTGGACGGAAGATGTGTGAGAAGCTAAAGGACGAGATCCCGCGTCACATGTTTGAGGTTCCGATCCAGGCAGCGATTGGAGGTAAGGTCATCGCGAGAGAAACCGTCAAGGCTTATCGAAAGGATGTGCTTGCGAAGTGTTACGGTGGTGATATTACCCGTAAGAAGAAGCTTCTGGAAAAGCAGAAGGAAGGAAAGAAACGTATGCGTCAGATTGGTAACGTGGAAATTCCGCAGAAGGCATTTATGAGTGTATTAAAGCTGGATGATAAATAAATGGAACAAAATTTGAGCTTGTATCTTCATATACCATTTTGTGTACGGAAATGTCTCTACTGTGATTTCCTGTCCGGGCCGCAGAGTGCGGACATGCAGGAGCAGTATGTAGAGGCACTGTGCCGTGAAATACAGGAGACATCGCCTGAATACCGGGAGTATCAGGTGGTGTCTGTTTTTATTGGCGGTGGAACCCCTTCGGTACTTCTGCCCGAACAGACAATACGCATTATGGAAACGTTGAAAAGCTGCTTTACCCTTACGGATACCTGCGAGATCAGCATGGAGATGAACCCGGGAACAGTGACACCGGAAAAGATGAATGCCTACCGTGCCTGCGGAATTAACCGGATCAGTATCGGCCTGCAGTCTGCCAACGATGGAGAACTGAAAGCCCTTGGCAGGATCCATACCTGTGCGGATTTTCTGAAGGCCTATGAAATGGCAGTGGAAGCAGGCTTTACCAATATCAATGTGGATCTGATGTCTGCCATTCCGGAGCAGACACTTAAGTCCTATCAGGAAACCCTGCAGAAGGTATTGGCGCTGCAGCCACAGCCGGTACATATTTCTGCCTATAGCCTGATCGTGGAAGAGGGCACCCCCTTTTATGAACAGGAGCTGAATCTGCCGGACGAGGAGACGGAACGCAGAATGTATGAAATAACAGATGATATTTTAAGAAAAGCCGGGTATCACCGCTATGAAATTTCCAATTATGCCAAAGCAGGAAAGGAATGCGTTCACAATAAGGTGTACTGGCAGAGAGGTAATTATCTCGGTCTTGGAATCGGCAGTGCCTCCCTGATTCAGAATGTCCGGTTCCATAATGTGACGGATATTTGGAGTTATGTAAACTTGATGCTGGATGAAAATTCGATTGGAAATGAGATTGAAAATGCAAGTAAAGAGTGTGGAGAAAAGTTTCAGGCTGAAAAGGACTGTCTGAAAAAAGGTAATGCCGAAAAAGACTGTCTGAAAAAAGGTAATGTTGAAAAGAACGATCTGAGAAAAGAAAATGCCGAAAAAGAGCAGGTGGAAAAACTTACTGCTGAAAAAGAACAAGTGGAAAAGGTTAATGCTGAAATAGAGAATGTGAAAAAAGATAATATTGAAAAGAATTCTGCGGAAGAAGGTAATACAGAAAAAAATAACATGGAAAGTGGGAATGCAGCCTGCCCGGATAAAAACATGATTGGAAGGGTGAAAAAATTAAGAGAGGAAGTGCAGGAGCTGCCGATTGAGGAACAGATGGAGGAATTCATGTTTTTGGGACTGCGGATGATGGAAGGAGTTTCAGAACGCAGTTTTTTTGAAAACTTTGGAAGACGTTTTGAAGAGGTATTTCCGGGGGTGATTGAGAAGCATGAGAAGCTGGGATTACTTGAAGTGACAGGAGAAGAGTTCGTTCATCTGAAACTGACATCACATGGAATTGATGTCAGCAATCAGGTTTTTGTGGACTTTATGCTGTGAAAATATTTTTGCTTATTGGAGATGTTGTAGGAACCGGATTTTTAGTTGCCAAGTATCTCTTATATCAGTATAATCAAAGGTGGTGAAAGGGTTACTGTCCGCACCGTCCGGCAGATAATTAAATTAGTGGGAAAGGCACTTGAAGACACCGCAGGTCATAGAATAATAAAAAAGACTTTGGTGGTGCCCTTTGAAAACCTTTCAACAACCTTTATCTACGGAACAGGAGGCACAATATATACAGCTTTTGCATGCGGATGATCCGGTACAGGCAGCCAGGGCGCGTGAGATTCTGATTGAGAAAAATTTACGTCTGGTGGCACATATTGCAAAGAAATATCAGAATGTGGATGAAAATATGGAGGATCTGATTTCCATAGGAACCATCGGATTGATTAAAGCGATAGAGTCCTTTGATGCAGGAAAAGGAAAGCTGAGTACTTATGCATCACGATGTATTGATAATGAATTTCTGATGCTGCTGCGCAGCAAAAAGAAAAATTCCCGTGAGGTTTCTCTTTTTGAACCGATTGGGACAGACAAAGAGGGAAATGAAATCAGTCTCCTGGATGTGATTGAGCAGGTGCAGGAAGATGTTGTGGAACGGATGTATGAAAGGGAGAGCATCCGGAGGTTGAAAATACTGATGCAGCAGGTGCTTACACATCGGGAACGTGAAATTATCGAATTGAGATATGGTCTACAGACAGGGACAGAGGTAACACAGCGGGAGGTCGGAGAACGCTTCGGGATCTCACGAAGTTATGTTTCCAGGATAGAAAAACGAGCGTTATTAAAACTGAGAGAAGGATTAAAAACTTATAACTGTGGAAGTTCCTGAGCAGTTATGAAAGCATACGGATAGGAGGAAATAATAAATGTCAAATATCCCTACAATAGAGGAACTGCTACGGGATGCAAAGCGTGCGGGAGCTTCCGACGTACATATCACAGTTGGTATTCCACCGAAAATGCGTGTAAACGGGCAGTTAATCACGATGAACTATGACCGGCTTCTGCCGCCGGATACCCTGCAGATGCTGGATCAGTTTATGGATGAGCGGCAGAGAGCCATGTTTGACCGGGATGGCGAACATGATATGTCTTTTTCTATTCCGAATCTGGGAAGATACCGTGTCAATGCGTACCGTCAGAGAGGCTCTGTGGCAATTGCACTGCGGCTTGTCGGAACCCAGGTTCCATCACCTGAGGTGCTTGGTGTGCCGGAGTCAGTCATTGACCTGTATCAGCGTAAGAAAGGTCTGATTCTGGTAACGGGACCTACCGGAAGCGGTAAGTCTACCACACTGGCGGCGATTATCGATAAAATTAATAACAACAGGGAATGCCATGTAATTACGTTGGAGGATCCGATTGAATATCTGCATCAGCATAAGAAGTCCATGGTAAACCAGAGAGAAATCGGTCTGGATTCCCAGTCTTATGCCAATGCACTTCGAGCGGCCCTCCGTGAAGATCCGGATGTGATTCTTGTCGGAGAGATGCGTGACTTTGAAACCATCAGTGTTGCGATTACCGCAGCCGAAACCGGACATCTGGTGCTTTCTACCCTGCATACCATCGGGGCGGCAAGCACCGTAGACCGTGTGATTGACGTATTCCCGCCACACCAGCAGCAGCAGATCCGCGTACAGCTTGCAAATGTATTAGAAGCGGTTGTTTCCCAGCAGTTGATTCCCAAGGCAGATGGATCCGGACGTGTGGCAGCCTTTGAGGTACTGCATTCCAACCATGCCGTCCGCAATCTGATCCGTGAGGGGAAGGCCTACCAGCTGATGAGCGTGATGCAGACGAACCGTAAGCAGGGCATGATGATTATGGATGAAGCTATCATGCAGCTTTATTACAGCGGAGTGATCGATCGGGAAATGGCGATCCAGTTCGCTACTGATCCGGATGGAATGGAGCATAAGATTATCTGATGAATTAAACCGGAAGCATATGGAATGGGCAATTCTATGTGTTTTCGGTTTTTCTTTTTGGGGGACAGAACTTATGTGTTTCCAGATATTTTCTTTTTGGGGGACAGAACTTATGTGTTTCCAGATGTTTTCTTTTTGGTGGATAGAACTTATGCGTTTCCAGATATTTTCTTTTTGAGGTGGATAGAATTTATGTGTTTCCTGATATTATCTTTTTGAGGTGGATAGAATTTATGTGTTTCCAGATATTTTTTAGGGGATAGAATTTATGTGTTTCCAACCATTTTTTGGTGGATAGAACTTATGCGTTTCCAGATATTTTCTTTTTGAGGTGGATAG
>ERZ779877.1358-NODE-1358-length-21345-cov-3.639126_pt1 | contig 21345 bp, 12 predicted proteins | sample MGYA00511556_ERZ779877 | MGnify/ENA primary metagenome ERZ779877 (study PRJEB29588, sample SAMEA2159338) | human gut metagenome | biome: human gut; feature: human-associated habitat; material: faeces | place: Denmark | collected 2008/2010 ...
TAGATATAAGTTCTATTGCCTCTTTGAAATTTTGTTTACAATAGTTATCTCTCGCTGCTGTAAAAATTTTGATAGCATATGTATTGTTTTTTTTGACGAATTTCATATTTTTTGCTGCCTCAGGTAATAATAATTTTATTCATTGTAAAGAATGACCATTCTAAACTATCCGACTATCAATTCATGAGGAGTTGCATACAGTATCGTTTCATTAAACCAAAAACTATGATGTCCCACAAAAAAATCATAATTTTTGCAATGTTGCATTATAAATAATGGAATATCAATATAATCACTTGGATTGTGATATAATGATATTTGAAGTTTTGGTCTATATTTTTTAATCGTATTTATTGCTCCTGTGAGGCATGCCATCTCTGATCCTTCTATATCTAGTTTAATAAGCGAGCATGAAATATTATTATGATTTTTTGTGTATGTATCAATATCAATACTATGTATTAAATTGCCACGCGTGTTATCTTTGCTTATACGGCTACCTCCCCCCTTATCTTCTATATAAAATATATCTTCGGAAGAAGATAATGCAAAGTTTTCGAAGATAATATTAGTGTAATTTTTACAATTTTCTTTTGATTCAATGAATGCTCTCGCTAATGGCTCAAATGCTACGACATATCCGTTGTCGCCACATAAATCTGCAAATTTTTTTGTCGTCACTCCATTATCGATTCCTCCTTCAATAATATGTTCTCCATATTCAGCTTTACATTTAGGATGAAAGTACTGTTGATAGTTTGAAAGGTTAAGGTATCCACTATCCCCAGTACATATAGCTTTTATAGCTCTTAGATAAGTATTTTTACTATTTTCATCATTTAGTGCAGTATAAATTACATTTATTGCAGATATATGCTTATCAAAGAAATCACTTATAGTAGGCTTTTTCCATAAAAGTGATATCGCTTCTTTGTCAATATACGTAGAAAAATGATTTTCATGGCATAGATATAGCAATCGATATAAGCTTTCACCTTTCCAAGGAGTTGTGCTCGGACTTGCGTACACAACAATATCTTGTTTTTTTGTAATAGATTCTATCGGAATAATTCTTTTGTCCAAGGATTCTATTTCAGACTGATATTTATAATAGTCTGGAATAATAAATGTTATCTTACTAGGAGTAGTTAGATAATGCGAAAGTGCTCGTTCTAAATCTTTATACCAAACCATTACGAAAACTTCCGGTTGTGTGAGCTTAGATATTGTTTTTCGAATTATTTCTATATTATTAAATTCCTCTAGCATCTGAGAAATATTAGACATAACAATCTTTCTCCTTGTTTATTTATTTTTTAATAAGTTCATATGATTCTTTATCGATTGGCAATATCTTGTACTTAATGCCAAGACCTGCAAGTTTTTTGACGATCTTGCAAGTAGGGCTATTGCGTGTATCATCTACTCCCGGCTTATATCCGATTCCTCCAAACTGTACAATGATATCTGTTTTCTTGCGCCCGGGATTTGCCAGCAGATATTTTTCGATGTCGTTTTGTATTTTTTTTACTATCCAGTCTGTTTTATAATCATTGATTTCACGTGCCGTTTTTATGAGTTTTGTTTTAGTTGGAGCTTGATTAATAATGAACCAAGGATCAACTGGTATACAGTGCCCTCCGACCCCATAACCTGGTTGTAGGATGTCGACGCGCGGATGTTGATTCGCGAGCTGAATCAACTCTCGGACGTCAATACCTAATTCGTCACAAATTATCGAGAGCTCGTTGGCATAGGCGATATTTACATCCCGAAAACTGTTTTCCACCAGTTTGCAGAGTTCGGCGGTACGCACGCTGGTGATATGGATTTCCCCTTCCACAAAAAGGCGGTACAGGGCGGTGGCCATGGTGGAGGCCGTGCGTGTCAGGCCGCCCACAATGCGGTTATTATGGATAAGTTCTTCCAGCATCTTGCCGGGCAGGATACGCTCTGGGCAGTAGGCTATCTGCACGTCCGCCTCGTCGCCCGCCTGCTGCGGGAAGGAAAGATCGGGTCGTGCCTCGGCCAACCACTGAGCCATCTGCTCCGTGGTGCCCACCGGTGAGGTGGATTCCAGGATGATCAGGTTGCCGGTACGCAGGACAGGGGCCAGGGAAAGGGCTGCACTGCGCACATAGCTGATATCTGGCTTATGATCGTCAGTGATGGGTGTGGGGACGGCGATAATGAAGGCATCCGCCGCTTCCGGCTTTGTCACGGCCCGCAAGGCGTTGCCGGAGACCTGGGCAAGCAGTTCGGCCAGGCCCGGTTCCAGCGTCTTCACGTTGCCGTTTGTGATCGACTCGACCACATCCTTGTTTACATCCACGCCAACCACATTGCCCATACGGGACGCCAGCAGCGCCGCAGTGGGAAGGCCGATATAACCAAGGCCGATAAGTGATATAGTTGAAAATTGCATGAATAGCTTCTATTTCCTATGGTTATATAAATGGAAAATGTAGCAGATATCCAGTTCTCCCTATTTATTGGAGATGTGTTATCTGATGTTTTTCATAACAGCCTTTTCTCGTTCTTTGTCCCAGCAAGAAAGGCATGGAATTTTTGTAATATCACAGCGGTTTTTATATTTTTGTGATATATCATAAATTTCTTGTAATAATCCCTCTTGAAGCGTAATTGGTTTTAGACCAAGCTTAAGAAAACAACGATGGTCTACATCCAGTTCATTTTCAGCATCTTCATTTCGTGGATTAGGCACATTTGAAACAGAGCAATTTGTGAGTGTTGATACAATTTTTGCCAAGTCTCTAACTTTATGTGTTTCTGTAATTTGATTACGAATAACGACACGATCTCCTTTTTGAGGAGGATTTTCAATCGAAATTTTTAGACAATGAACTGTATTTTGAATATGAATGAATCCACGCGTCTGCCCACCTGTGCCATGTACAGTAAGCGGATATCCAAGTGCAGCTTGCATTAGAAAACGATTTAATACCGTTCCATAATCACCATCATAATCAAATCTATTGATAAGGCGTTCATCAAGTGCTGTTTCTTTGGTTTGAGTACCCCATACAATACCTTGATGTAAATCCGTAATGCGCAATTTATTATTTTTATTATAGTAAGAAAAAATAAGCTGATCGAGAGTTTTTGTCATATGATAGACGCTACCAGGATTAGCAGGGTAAAGAATGTCTTCCTTAAATTTTTTATGATTATATCCTTCAATTTCGACAGCTAAATAACCTTCAGGAATTTGCATGCTGTGCGATGTATAGCCATATACACCCATTGTACCAAGGTGTACTAGATGAATATCTAATCCTGAGCTTATTATAGCAACACATATATTATGTGTTGCACGTATATTATTATCAACGGTATATCTTTTTTCATCATCAGATTTCATTGAATATGGAGCAGCACGCTGTTCTGCAAAATGAATTACGGTATCTGGTTTTTCTTCTTTTAATAAAGTCAGAAGTCTATCGTATTGCTGTGCAATATCAATATTTATAAATTTTATTTTTCTTCCAGATATTTCTTCCCACGCATTTAGTCTTGTTGTTATTGTACTAATTGGTGTTAGTGATTCGACTTCAAGTTGAATATCAATTTTACGTCGGGACATATTATCAACAATAATGATATCATGCCCAGCCTGAGATAAATATAGGGAAGTTGGCCATCCACAGAAACCATCGCCACCAAAAATGATGATTTTCATGTCATATCCTCATATTGTAATATTTTTCTATCTAATGATTCCTAAACTCATTTGGTGCATTTTAGCTTGAGTCATAAAATTTTTGATATGAATCCCCAAATGAGCGCAGAATTTTTATTATACGTCGACTGGCCTTGCCATCGCCATATGGACTGCGGATAGTAGTCATATGGGCATAGGCCGTAGGGTCGTCCAGCAGTCGGTTGACCTCGTACAGGATATGCTCCCTGTCCGGGCCTACCAGCAAAGCTGTGCCAGCCGCGACGGCTTCAGGGCGTTCCGTGCTGGTTCGTGTGACAAGCACCGGCTTGCCCAGGGCCGGGGCTTCTTCCTGTATACCGCCGGAGTCGGTCAGCACCAGCGCGCAGCGCATGAGCAGATAGACAAAGGCCGGGTAATCCAGCGGCTCCAGCAGAAAAACGTGGGGAAGGTGCGCCAGCAGCCGCCGTACCGGCTCCTGCACATGGGGATTGCAGTGTACAGGGTAAACGATCTGCACGTCATCACGACGCGCTACGGCCGCGATGGCCTGGCAGATGGACTCGATGCCATCGCCGAAATTTTCCCGGCGGTGCCCGGTAACCAGCACCAGAGCTTTGTCTCTATCCAGGAAAGAGAAGCGCTTTTCCATCTGCATATGCAGCGTATCATTTTGGCACAGGCGCTGTTTCATGGACAAAAGCGCATCAATTACCGTATTGCCCGTCACATGGATGCTCTCCGGCATGATACCTTCATGCAGCAGGTTGTCGCGCGCCTGTGGCGTAGGGGCAAAATGCACATCCGCCAGCGCTCCTGTGAGGCGACGGTTCATTTCCTCCGGCCAGGGGGCGTATTTGTCCCCTGTACGCAGCCCCGCTTCCACATGGCCTATGGGCAGGCGTGCATAGTAGGCGGCCAGAGCCGTGCCCAGGGTAGTGGTGGTATCCCCGTGCACCAGCACCATATCCGGCCGCCAGCGGGCAAAGACGCCGGCCATGCCGTGCAGTACGTTTTCCGTCAGCGCCTCAAGGCTCTGGTCAGCCCGCATCAGGTCAAGGTCAAAATCCGGCCGGATGGCGAACATATCCAGTACCTGATCCAGCATCTGCCTGTGCTGGGCGGTGACGCAGACCTTGGCGTCAAAATAGGGATCACGGGCAAGCGCGTGGACCACGGGAGCCATTTTGATGGCTTCGGGACGGGTACCGAATACGCTCAGGATCTTCATTGCCTTTTCTCGCAGATAGTTGGGTCGCGCTACTTGCTGGCCGACGCCCCCATGACGACACGCATCACCTGAGACAGGACGGGCTTGTCAGACTCGAAACGCGTGAGCAGGGTTTGCAGCATGTGTGCTGTCTGCACGGCAAGGGCGTCGGATTCTTTTTTCTGCGCTTCCATCTGGCGTTGCAGGGCGGCCTGTGCTTCACGCGCCCGTGCCGCCTCTTGCCGCGCCTGATCCGCCGCTTTTTTCAACTCGGGCAACTGGCTGTTGAGACGTGCCAGTTCCTGCTTGTGTTCCTCACGCTGTTTGCTAAGCTGGGCGGCGAGAGCTTCCTGCTGTTTTTTGCTCTCCTCGGCAGCCTGTTTGAGCTTTGCCATAGCCGCCTGCAGTTGCCCGGCCTCACTCTGCGAGGCTTTCATCATTTTCTGGGCCTGCTGGGCGCGCTCCCGCTTTGCTTCCTGCCGAAGGCGCGCAGCCTGTCGCTCTTCCGAATCACTCATGCTGATATCGTCGGGCAGCATGTCCAGCAGGGCTTCGGCGTTGATGGCGTCATCGGCCTCATGCAGGCGGAAGGCCAGCCATTTGAGGCGATAGGGCCGCGGGTCCGTCTCCCATGCTTGGCGCGCAAGGTCGGCGGCCTGATGGGCATCGGTCAGCATCACCTGCCGGGCCAGCGCCGTATAGGCATTGGCCCGCATCACAGGGGAGAGGAAGACGGAGTCCAGCAGTTTTTCCACCGCTTCGCTACCACCAGCGGCATGGGCGTCCAGCACCTTCTGGAAGCTCTTGCCCCCCAGTGCGGCCGGGGGCACGGTCTGGTCCAGGGCCTTCCACATCTGGCGCAGCTTGAGCGGCAAAGCGATAAAAGCGCCGGCGGAACTGACCCCGTGGATGAGCGTCTCACCCAGACGGGCGGCAAGGCTGTTCGTGCTTTCCACTTGCAGGGCTGCTTGCTGCTGCATCACCAGGGCGCGCAGTTTCAGGTTTTCCGCTAGGGCTTCATTGGCCTGGGGCGGGATGACCGCAACGGAACCATCATCGCTCGCACCGCTGCCTTTGCGCTGCTCGCACTCCTTGAGTTTGTGGTAGTATTTTTCCAGCTCTTCCTGGACCACATGCAGCTGCTCGAACAGAAGCTCGTTTTCTTCCGTCAGTTCCTTGATGCGGGCATCCTTGGCGTCAGCGCCTTGCGTTGTTTCCTGTACAGCCATGACCTTCCTCCTTTAGTCCACATGATCCAGAATGACGGCTTTCAAAAGATTCACGATACCGAGCACAAGCAGCGTAATGCACAGGGTCGCGACCACGCCATAAATGCGGCGCGGCTGCCAGGCGTATTCCGCCAGGACAGGAGCCTGCAATACAGAGACCTGTTTCAGGGCTCGGGCGGCGTCCATCCTGCCTTTTTCCAGTGCCACGAGCGACGTCTTGTAAAGATCCTGCTTGAAATTCAGGTCCAGCTGTAACAGCTGCTCCTCTTCCATGAGCGAGTTGAGCGGTCTGCCGCTCGTGGAGGCCAGCTTGGCCTGCTCCTGCATGATCTGCCGTTCCACGGCGGCAAGGGATTGTTGCAGGGATTTCCGGGTTGGATGGTTGCGATCCAGATTGCGGGGCAGGGAAGCCAGCTGGGTCTGCAGCTCGGTACGTTGTCCTTCCAGTTTGCCGATGATGGTATGGATGCTCTCCACGGTGGCCTTGGGGGAAACAAGGCCCTTCTGATTCTGGAAATCCAGCAAGGCCTTGCTGGCCTGCAACACCTGGGCGTGCGCCATCGCTACCTGTTTTTCCAGGAACTCCACTTGCGTCCTGGCCAGGGCGTGGCTCATCTCATTCATGAAGCGCTCACCCTCGTTGACCAGCATGTCGGCAATGGCCTTGGCCGTCCCGGCATCATAGGCCTGGGCGCTGATGCGCAGGACTCCCGCATAGTCATCGTATTCTACGGAAACGCGCGAGAGGTAGTGCCGATGGAACCATTCGATGGCGGCGTCCTTGAACCAGAGGCGTGAGGCAAAGTCCCAGCGCGAGTCGCTGTAGTGGGAGCGCAGGTCCAGGGCCGCATCCAGTTTGTTGAGCATGTCGACAGAGAGCAGATGTTCACGCAGCAGCAGCTGGTCCGAACTGTTGGTCTTGCCGATACTGCCCAGCATGGTCGCCAGGTCAAAACTGGGGGCGGAAATCTGTTCCGTATTCTGGACGATGACGATACCTTCCGACACATAGCGGTCAGAAGAAAACAGCCAGTAGCAGATGGTCAGCGCGCTCAAAAGCAGGATGATACGCGCTATCCAGCGAAAGAGTTTTTGCACGCGCAGAGTGGCTTGCCCTTCCTGTGCAGCGGCATCCGGGAGAGAAATCAGGTCGGTACCACCAGTCATAATCAATAGCTCTCCTTATAGGCGAGGAGGGCATCCTCCAGTTTGTCGAACCAGGTGGCCTTGCCGTCCTTGAGCAGGATGCCGGATTCGCAGAAGGCTCTCAGGGTAGCGTCATTATGAGCCACCATGATAATGCTGGCCTTGTGCGCCAGGTTTTGAAAGGCCTGCTGGGCTTTTTTGCGGAAGGCCGCATCACCGGCGGCCGTGACTTCGTCAGAGATGTACACATCGAAGTCAAAAGCCAGGGAAAGCGCGAACTGCAAGCGGGACCGCATGCCGGAGGAATAGGTCTGTATGGGCTCGTCAAATGCCTTGCCCAGTTCGGCGAATTCCTCGATACGCGCGATGCGTTCTGGCAGTTCGTTCTGGAAGCCGTGGATGCGGCAGACGAATTTGGCGTTCTGGCGGCCGGTGAGCGTGCCCTCCAGACCACCGTTGGCCATGGGCCAGGAAACACGACAGTAACGGCGCACCCGCCCCCGGGTAGGGTAGTCGGCTCCGCCGATGATGCGCAGCAACGTCGATTTGCCAGCGCCGTTGACGCCCACCAATCCGACACTGCGCCCTGTGGGGATGACCATATTCACCCCGCGCAATACCCAGTCGCCCACGCCACGTCGCGTGGTATAGCGTTTGTGTACGTTCTCTATTGTGATCATTGCGTCACCAGCCGTGTCTCAAGTGCGCGATACAGCGTCAGCCCCAGAGCGATGCTGATCAGGACCCAGCCGTACAGATAGCCGAAGCTGACATCCAGCGTGTGGTAGTTTTTGAAAAAGCCAAGCCGTACCATCTCCAGCCCATGCACCAGCGGATTCCAGAGTAGCCAGTCACGATAGGGCATCGGTATAAAGGATACAGGGACAATGACGCCGGAAATGAGGTACAGGGGCATCATCAATATCTGGAAAATATGCCCGGAATCCGGGACCAGGCGCATGCATACCGAGGTCACCAGTCCGTAGCCCAGGCCGAACAACCACAGACCGGCCAGAGCCAGCAGAGCGGTAAGCGGATCGTCCGGCAGGACATCAAGCCCCATCAGGGCCGCCGCCCCGAGGATGAACAGGGAGATAAAAAACATGGAAAAGGCTTCCACACTGGCCCGCATCAGAGCGACATCAAAAGGACGCACCTGCCGGAAGGCGAAAAAAGCCTTGTTGCAGTCCAGGGCATGCAGGGTCTGCACGGCAGTGCGGCGGAACAGAAAGAACGACAGCATGCCCAGGATGATCCACATGGAAACGTCGATGCCTCCCATGCTGTTCCTGCGCATCATCCCCCAGACAGCACTCATGAAGCCGATGTGCATGGCCGGTTCTATGATAAGCCAGCTCCAGGCCGCACGGCTGCCGAAAAAGCGGTCCAGGGCTTCACGCAAAAAGAGCGCCTGCCAGACCGTGACGGTATTGGTGAAAGGGCCGTTCATCCTATTCCGCAACCTGTAGCTGGTAACGTCCCAGATTGAGGGTCGGCGTCAGCACCATGCCCACCATGCGCAGGAATTTCTCGATCTCTGCGGAAGGCATGTTGGCGACATAGAGCACGTCCTTGTCCTGCATGGGGAAGTTTTGTGTGACGAAAAACGCTCCGGGATCGTTGAAATTGACCTGATAAACGACCGGGATTTTTCCGTTGACGGCGGGCGTGCCCTCCACCAGGGATGCGTCTTCAAAACGGAAAATGAAGACCCCGCCGGGATCGGCACGATTGTCATTGAGGCCACCGGACCTGGCCAGGGCTTGGGCCAGGGAGATGCCCCGGGCCTCAAAGGGGACCTCCTGGTTGCGTCCTGTGGCCCCCAGCACGGAAATGGTCCAGGGCTGATACAGAGCCGTGAGGACGTCACCCGGTTGCAGGGGGATGTTCTGTTTGGGCTCGTGGACGATGGTATCCAGAGGCATGGTGGCCGAGACTCCCGCACGCGTCAGCTGCAAGGAGACCTTGGTGACAGGCTGGGTCACGCCGCCTACACTGGCCAGAGCATCCAGCAGGCGTTCTCCCTTGGGGGTCAGGGGCATGTTGGCACTCTTAGCCACATCGCCGATAATGGCCACCTGGGATGTGGGGCTGCCGGACACGCGTACCATGATTTGCGGGTTGTTTGCCTTGCCTTGCAGACGGCTTGTGATCTCTTTTTCCACGGCCCGTACGGAACGGCCGGCGACCTTGATGCGTCCGGCAAAAGGAATGTTCACTGTACCGTCGTCCATGACCATCTGGGGCGGCAGAGCCTCGGCACTGGTGCTCAGCGTGCCTGTCTGGGAAGCTGTCAGGGCATTGCTGCCAAACAAAATACTGGGCGGCGTTTCCCACACGCTGATGACGATGGTATCACCGGGGCCGATGAGATATTCCCGGGGCTTGGCATCACCAAAGACATCCGAAAAGGCTTTGGAATTTTTTTCGGCGCTCAGTTTGCGCACGAGCATGTCATCGACTTGCTTTATCTGGATCCCTTCCAGACTTCTGGAGGACGACGCATGCTGTACCTGTATACGGCTGGCACCGGAGTTGGGCATGATCGCACAACCACTGAGCACCATGGCCAGCAGGCAGCAAATCAGTCCGGAGATCATGGGATATTTGGAGGACATCAGAGAGTTCCTTTTAGTGGACCATACGCACCAACAAGCGGCAGACCTGTTCGATGTCGCACGCACTGTGCAGGGCAGACACGAAAAAGCGCAAGCGTGCCGCTTTTTCCTCTACCGCAGGATGGATGATGGGCTGTACATTGATGCCCTCTGCAAAAAGCTGATTGGACAGAGTGATGGCCTTGCGAGAGCTGCCCAGGATGATGGGGATGACGGCATAACCTTGAGCATTGCCTATGTTGAGGCCGGCTTTACGGGCCAGATCCAGAAAAAGCGCGCCGCGTTCCCCTAAGCGGCGAACACGTTCAGGTTCCCGCAGCATGATCCGCAGGGCTGCCAGGGAGGCAGCCGCCCGTGGCGGGGCGATGCCGACGCTGTAGACAAAACCGGGCGCGGAACTTTTCAGGATATCGACCACGTCCCGGGAGGCGGCAATATAGCCGCCGCAGCCCGCAAGGGTCTTGCTCAACGTGCCCATCCAGATGTCCACATCGTTGCCGGAAAGTCTGTGATATTCCGCGCTGCCGCGTCCCGTCGGACCGAGAACGCCTAGCGCATGGGCCTCGTCCACCATGAGCAAAGCCCCATAGCGCTGCTTGATGTCCACAAGCACGGGCAGGTCGGGCAAATCTCCATCCATGCTATACAGGCCTTCAGCCACAATCAGGACCCGCCTGTACTGGCTGCGCAAGGAGGCAAGGAGCGCTTCGAGCGCCTTCAGGTCGTTATGGGGGAAGGAGCGGCGGGTGGCGCCGGACAGTTTGATCCCCTCCAGCACACTGTTATGAATCAGGCTGTCATGCAGGATGAGGTCCCCAGGTTCAAACAGCGTGCCGATAGTATTGACATTGGTAGCGTGACCACTGACAAAAACGACGCAATCGTCCACGCCGTAGATGGCGGCAAGCTCCTTTTCCAGTTCCCGTTGTATGGGGCGTTCGCCTGCGACTAGGCGACTGGCACCTACGGATGTGCCATAGCGCTCAATGGCTGCCGCGGCGGCCGCGTTCACTTCTGGATGACCGTTGAGGCCCAGATAGTTGTAGTGGGAAAAGTTCAGGTATTCTTTACCCTCGATGCTGGTCACAGAGCCTCCGCGGCCTTCGTGTACCTTGAAGAAAGGATTGCCGATGCCGAAGCGCTGCGCAGCCGCAGTGAGCATGCGCAACTCCACCAGGGCGGGATGATTGGCAAAACTGGTCAGGGCCGGATCCACCGGTGGGCATGCATCGCCATGAGGGCGCTGCAGGGGAGAGTCCCCGCAGTTGTGGTGCTCTTTGCGTTGCAGGATGCTGCTGATGAGTTTGAGGGAAGAGCTCATGACTTGTGCTGCTCCCCGGAAGGCGCATCGTTCAGGATGCTGGCGGCTTCACTTTCACTGAGATCGACGGCATGTCGGCGCGCCAGATCAGCGAGCAGGGCATCTTCGCTGATGTTCTCTTCGACACTTCCTGTCAGACGGGCAACGATGCGTTCGGCTATCTGTTCCACCGTGGGAGAGTCCTGAAGCATCATGGTAGGCAAGCGCACTCCGGTACGCTGTTCAAGACCGACGGCAAGTTCAACTGCCATGAGCGAATCCAGTCCCAAGGACTGCATCCCGCGATCCGTGGCGACCTGCTCTGCGGCAAGACCCAGTACCTGCGCGACCTCATCGATAATGAGACTGCGGACGATATCCAGCACTTCCGCGGGGGATTTTCCAGCCAGGAGCTGCTGGATATTGCCCGGAGTTTCCTGAAAGTCTGCCCGGCTCTCGCCATGGCCTACAAAGGCAAAACGGGGGCTTCTCCCCGGGAACATGCGCATGACTGTTGGCCAGTCCATATTGGCCAGGATATGCAGCCCCTGCTCGTTCAGGACGGCATCCAGCTCGCGCATGGCTTCGGAGGTCGTCAGCGGAGCCTTCCCAATGTGTTGCGTCAGGCTTTTTTTCACGTCCTCATGTCGTGTGAGATACCCCACATCGCCTACAGGGCCCCAGGCGAGACAGAGTGCGGGCAGCCCCATGGCAAGGCGCAGGCGTGTCAAACCCTCAAGCCCGGCATTGGCAGCAACATAGTTCGCCTGGCCAGGGTTCCCCAGCGTCACGCTGATGGAAGAATACAGGATGAAATGCGTCAGGGGTATGTCGCATGTGGCTTCATGCAGGTTCCAGGCACCGCGCAATTTGGGACCGACAACCTTCGCCAAGCTTTCCTTATCCATGTTTGCCAGCAGCTTGTCGTCAAACACCGCAGCTGCGTGAATGATCCCGCCCAGAGGGGGCATGATTGCCGTCACTTGCTCTATCAGGGCACGTACTGCGGAAAGGTCCGTCACGTCGCAGGCTTCCGCCAGCACCGTGACTCCCTGCGCGCGGAATTCCTGCAGGATCGTTTCGGCTCCTGGTGTAGTACTGCCGCGGCGGCTCACCAGTACCAGATTTTTTATGCCGTGTTGCGCCAAGTGACGCGCTGTCGCCAGGCCAAAGCCGCCAAGGCCGCCCGTCACCAGCCAGGTACGGCTGGTATCCAACGCCACTGCGCCGGTTGATTGGGCATGGAGCGAAGGCAGATCTTCCAGATTGACGACGATCTTGCCGATATGCTGGGCTTGTTGCATGGCGCGGAAAGCGGCGACCGCCTGATCCGCCGGGAACGATCGGCAAGGCAGCGGAACCAAATTCCCCGCATGCAGCAGGCGCATGACCTCCTGGAAAAGCTGTGCTGCGATCCTGGGCTGCGCTGTGAGCAGCTGGTCAACATCGATAGCGAAATAACTGATATTTTCCTTGAACGGCCGCAGACCGATTCCGGTATTCTCCACAAAATCCCGTTTCCCCAGCTCCAGGAAACGACCGAAGGGCTTGAGCAGGCCGATACTCCTGCGCATGGCCTCACCGGCCAGCGAATTGAGTACGACATCTACGCCCCTGCCGTCAGTAGCGGTCCGTACGTCTTCGGCAAAGGAAAGGCTGCGGGAGTCGAAAATATGGTCCACGTCCATGAGCCGCAGGAAATCACGTTTTTCATCGCTGCCTGCTGTGGCGAAAATCGTCGCGCCCAAAAAGCGCGCAATCTGGATGGCCGCTATGCCTACGCCTCCGGCCGCGCCATGAATGAGGATGCTTTCACCGGGCTGGAGCCGCGCCAGATGCTTGAGCGCGTACCAGGCGGTAAAGAAGACCGTCGGAATGGTAGCAGCCGTTTCGAATGACCAGTCCGCGGGGACAGCTGTCACGGCATGTGCAGGAGTGGTCACATGGCTTGCAAAACAGTTGGAGGCAAAACCTGTCACTCGATCGCCGATACGCAGGTCGTCGACGTTTTTACCCACCCGGGTAATGACACCGGCAAATTCAAGACCGAGATAAGGACCGGCAAAACCGTTTTCCACAGCATCATCGGTCAGCAGGCCCATGGTGAGCATGACGTCACGGAAGTTGAGCCCCACTGCCATGACGCGAGCTTCGACCTGACCGGCAGCGAGGGTATGAGCCGCATCCGTCTGCCAGCACAGATTGTTCAGCCTGCCCGGTACGGTAAAATCCAGACGGCAGCGCTGTGCCGCTGCGGCGGGGCCGCTATGATGATCCCCGCTGTTGACCCTGAGCACATAACGGGCCTTGGGAGTCAGCAACACTTCGTCATCTTCTCCGGCAGCAAGGAACTCCATCTCAAGGCGCTCGCTGATATCAGGACAGCGATCTGCTTCAGGGATATCCACAAGCGTGCAGTGCAGCCCCCCGTATTCCTGCATGATGACGCGCCCCAGGCCGGCAACGGCACACTGGGCAGGATTCGAAGGATGGCCGTCCGGCAGTCGGGTGGCCAGTGAGCCGCCGCGGGTGATGATCCACAACCTGGGCGGACACGTTTCGCTGGTCATACAGGCGCTGGCACAGCGCCGTAGATGATCGAGGATATCTGTCACCGTGTGTGTGGTCGCGTCATGGCCGAGCATGAAGACAACGTGGTCTGTCTGTGCCGGGATATCAATGTCCGCGTCCGCATCACAGACGCAGGCGACCTGCTGGCCGTGCGCCGCAAGACGCTGACACAGCTCTGTAGCCAGAGCGGTCGATGCGGCGTCCGTCACAAAAGTCCACGATGCAGGGGAATATCCATGTGCATCCACCGTGACCATGTCTGCAAGAGTGGATGCAAGGAGCAGGAAGGCTCCCTCATCCAGAGTATCCGCTGCGGGCTCCCGGAAGACACGACAGCAGGCGACGCCGTGGTCTTCCAGGATAGCTTTCCAGGACTCCGGCCCCGCCAATGAGGAGATCGGCTGGGCGGTATGCCACCAGGACGGATCCAGACCTGCCACTAGATCCGTGCTCCAGTCAGGGTATCGTTCCGCCACCAGCAACAGGCCGCCGGGAGCCAGCAGATCACGTACCCGCTGCAGTATGGCATCGTAGTCAGGGAAGCTATGAAGGGTATGCCGGAACAGGACGACATCAAAGCTGTTCGCCGCAAAATCCCATTGTGCACTGTCGGCCGCAACAATTCTGACCGCAGGGTGCTGTCCATAGTGCCCTTTGGCCTGCGTCAGTGCGTCTGCGTCCGCGATAGCCAGCGTACAGGTAAAATGATCCTTCGGCCGCAGCGAATCCAGGATATCCACCAGCAGACCGGGAGCCATATTCACTTCAAGGATACGCAGTATCCTGTGCTCAGGCCAGTGCTGTGCCAGATGCCGGATGATAGCCGTGATTGCCATGTCGATGCCTTGGAGCGCGGGATCTTGATGGCGACTCTCCCGGGTGACTGCGGCATTGCGTATCTGCTCCAGCAGTGAGCGTCCATCCAGGTCGCCGCGAAGCACGTCGTCCAGATGACGGCATACTCGCCCTAGCGGCAGGAGGGCCGGCAGACATTGCGGCGCGAGACGGAAGGCCTCAGACCACAACTCCCGGAACGAAGGCAGGCCGGGCTCGGAAGTCGGAGGGCAGGCCTCACTCCCGTCAGTCTGGGGGCAGAGTCCTTCATGGACGAGCAGTCCATGCAGCCAGCGTGCGTACGAACTTTGGCGGTACCAGTCATCCGGTAGATTTTTCAGGGCCTGTGCCGCGGCCGAGAGCACCATGGCTTCCATAAGCGGCAGAATCTGCATGAACCAGATTTCACGCTGCGAGGCGGAAGAGGACACGGCTTCTGCGGCGACGGCACCAAGCTCGTCAAGGGCCGGTACGGGGGCGGGAACAACGTCGGACTGCGGGGCGAGCCAGGGGATAACGGTCCAAGCATCCACATGTTCCTGACCTGCCCGGACCAAGGGGACAGCACGAAAACGACAGTGATGCGCCTGGGCGACAAGCTGTGCCTTATCGTCCAGCAGCAGGAAATCCGCTGACAGAGAACGACGGCCGCAGCGGCGTGCGCGGCCGAAAATCCGGCAGACAGGTCTGGAGGCATAGAGTGTGATTCGACCTGTGCCTATGGGGAGAAAGGCGAGGGGCGCATCAGTATATTGTGCGGCGTAGACTCCTGCCAGCGAATGGAAGCAGGCATCTAGTACGGCCGGAGGCAGGAGGTACTGTTCGTTCTCCGGCAAAGGAATAAGGCTGGCCTCAAAACTGTTTTCCGTCATGCGCAAATGATCCACGACGCGGAAACCCGGGCCATAGTTCAGGCCCAGCTTTGCGGTCAGGGCGTACAGCTCCTGTCCTGCCATGGTTCGTGCGGCGGGAGGCAGCTGGTCCATATCGGCAGGCTGTGTGCTTCCCGGTATCGCAATGGCCCGCGCCCGTGCATGTTCTGTCCATTCCCCGCTGCTCAGGCGGGGACGGCTGCTGATGCGGATACAGCCATCTTCGGGATTCAGGCTGCAGCGCACGCACTGTGCATGACCGTTCTCGAAAACAAGGGGCGTCGTGATATCAAGAAATTCAAGGCTGACCTGTTCCTTTCCCAGTCCCAAACGTGCCGCCGCCAGGGCGATTTCCACATATCCGGCTCCAGGGAAAACAACGGTCCCACCGACATTGTGATCTGCCAGCCAGGTATCCTTGGCAGGATCAAGGATATTCTCCCAGGAAGGACTCGCGGCGTCCAGGGACCAGCCCAGCAGGGGATGCTGACGCTTCTGGACCGACCGGCATTCGCTGGTATGGGTATACCAGCAGCGCTGTTTTTGCCAGGGGTAGTGCGGCAGGCGAATCCGTTTTGTAACGTGGGGGAAGAGGGAGCGCAAATCGGTCTGCCCACCCAAAAGATGGAGACGGGCAGCCAGATGCACCAGGCGGGACCTGTGGTCGTCCTCGCGGGACAGACTGGAGAGTATACGCCCTTTAACGCCGACAGCCGTCAGATTCTCCCGGATGTAACGCTGCAGGATGGCATGGGGGCCGATTTCGACGAAAATACGGAATCCAAGCCGGCCCAGCTCCTGGACGGCGGCGGCGAAGTTTACAGGCTGGCGGACATTTCGCCACCAGTACTCCTTGTCAAGGCCGCTGCCCCTCTGTGGTCCTCCGCTGACGGTAGAGACGAAGAGGATATCCGTGTCCCAGGACGGCTCAAGTCCATGGAGCTTGTGGGCAAGAGCTTGCCGGATGGACTCCATGTACCGACTGTGGAATGCATACTCCAGGGCCAGCGGACGGAAAAAGATGCCCTTTTGCTGCATCTGCTCGCCGAAATAGGCCAAGGCCTCACTGCTGCCGGAGAGGGTGATGTTGCCAGGAGAATTGATCCCCGCGACTTCTAGGTCCCCGTCCAGACCAAGCTGTTGTATGATCTCGATGGCGTTTTGGGCAGGCACTGCTGCCGCGGCCATGCGTCCCATACCCCTGGTCTTGCCCTGGGTACAGCTGCGCGCGTAAATGATCTGTACCGCCTGTTCTGTGGACAGAGCTCCGGCAGCCCATGCAGCGGCAATTTCCCCCACGCTGTGCCCTGTGACAGCCTGCGGTCTGATTCCCTGCTCGTGCAGGATCCTGGTAATGCCAAGCTGCAGAGCAAAAAGCAGCGGCTGGCTGACCGTCGTGTCAGCCAGATAACCCGTTTCGCCGTGTAAAAGTTCGTGGACAAGCGAAGAGCCTGTCAAGGGTGCCAGCTGCTGGTCCAGTTCATCCACGACAGCACGAAAAGTGGCAGACTCGACATAGAGATTGCGGCCCATGCCTTCCCATTGAGAGCCATTGCCCGTGTAAACGAAAACGATGCCGCTTTGCTCAGCTGGAGCACTTTCCATGACGATGGAGGAAGGATGTTCGCCCTTGGCAAAGGCGCGCAGGGCCGGAGCGACATCCGCAAGGCTCTCTGTCGAAAGGGCAAGCCGTTTTTCCCAGTGTTCACGGTGGAAGGCCGCAGTGTAGGTCATCTCGTAGTACGACGGCTCTGCGCTTTCCCAATAGTCGGCGTAGGACGCGGCAAGATCGCGCAGGGCGGCGTCAGAACGTGCGCTCAACAGCAGGGGAGGAAGGCTTTGGGCGGCCTGGATTCTTTCGGCGACAGGCTGTTTCAGTGTCTGCACGATGAGATGGGCATTGACGCCGCCGAAGCCAAAGGAATTTACGCCTGCGGTATGCACGTCCGCCTCACGCAGCGGCATGCCTGCAGCGGCACAGACAATATTCAATTTTTGAAAATCGATATGGGGATTGGGAGTAAAATCCAGCGGCATGGGCGGTAGAGCTGCCTGTTTCAGGGACAATATGGCCTTGATCAACCCAGCCATGCCGGATGCCGGCTCCAGATGACCGAAATTCGCCTTTGCGGAGCTGATAGGGATGGGGTGCTTCCTTCCCCTGCCATAGACACCACCGATGGAGGCGGCTTCCACTGGATCGCCTGCGGGAGTTCCCGTGCCGTGTGCCTCAATAAAGTCCACATCATCCGGGGCCAGTCCGCTCCGGGTAAGGACATCGCTCATCAGTTCCGCCTGGGCCGTTACACTTGGGATGGTCAGGCCGGATTTGCGGGAGCCGTCCGCGTTGACACCGCTGGCCAGGATGACCGCATGGATGGTGTCCCCGTCTTTTTGTGCCTGGAGAAGCGGTTTGAGCAGAAGCACGGCCCCGCCTTCACCGCGCACATAACCGTTAGCGGTCGCATCGAAGGGACGGCACTGTCCGCTGGCTGACAACATGGACGCATGGCTGAAACCGATAAAGGAGTATGGATGCATGAGCAGGCTTATCCCGCCAGCCAGTGCCATGGGTATCTCTCCATGGCGCAAGGCCTGGCAGGCCTGGTGCAGGGCGACCAGCGAGGAAGAGCAGGCGGTATCCACCGCCATGGATGGGCCATGCAGGTCAAAAACATAGGAAAGACGGTTGGCTGCGATACTGAGGGTATTCCCGGTCATGGAATACGCCGTCATGCTGGCCAGATCATCCAGGGCATGCTGGCCATAATCCATCCCGGAGATGCCGATATAGACACCGCACCGGCTTCCGGCCAGAGAGGTCGACTTTACCCCGGCATCCTCCATGGCCTCATAGGACATTTCCAGCAATAACCGCTGCTGCGGATCAAGCCAGGCAGCTTCGCGGGGCGAGATGCCGAAAAAAACGGCATCAAACTGATCTATCTGAGATAGGACACCCGCAGCGAACGTGACGCTCCGTCCCGGTTCGCTGCGCTTGGGATGCTGCAACTCTTCTACGGGCCAGCGGTCTTCCGGGATACGGGAGATACCGTGCTTGCCCTCGTTAAGCATGCGCCACATGCTGTCTTCGTCGTTCGCGCCGCCGGGAAAACGGAAGGCCATGCCTATGATTGCAATTGCAGTGAGATGTCGAGGCGAATTCATAAATAGCTGTTCCATAAGGTTACCAACAGGCGCACTGTCGGTGATTGTTGGAGAAACAGATACCCTAGATAATCTTTGGATGCAACTCTGGTGTAAGGTGTTTTATAGAAAAATTTATTTTTATATCCTAGCGAGATAAAATGTCACTTTTTCACAAACTTTTAGACGAGTTTTGGAAGTCACCGACAGTGCGCCTGTTGGTAATATGCTGATTTTTTTTCGGGATTATCTCTGAAGTAGGGATTGACGAGTACGTAACCTTTTTGGGCATTTTCCCGGTGCAACAATTTTTTTTCGTCTTGACAGAAGAGATGGCGATGAGAGCAGGGCTGACCGGTGACATGGAGGCTCTGATGTCTTCAACAGCGCATGGTCGGAGGAGGGGAGGTTCGTTCCCACGGGCAACCTTTTTCTGGGGCGCGAAGCAGTTGCAATAGATGTATTTCCGAGGAATATGCTGACCGTACCCGCAGCTGCCAGCAGGGAATCATGCCCAAGATGGGCATAGCGCATGGTCGTGCGCGGATCACGGTGGCCCAGTAGCCGCTGTACCTCATAGAGCGAGTGGCCCGCATTGACCAGGATGCTGGCAAAGGTATGGCGCAGGTCATGAATGCGCACATCGGCAAGATTCAGCTGTCGGCGCAAGTGGTTCCAGAACAAATAGATGTCGGAGAGCGGTCTGCCCGCTGTGCGCCCGGGAAAGAGCCAGGGGCAGTCGGGGCGGCGTGGCAAAAGACGGATGATTGCTACGGCCTCGTCGGAAAGGACAATATGGCGTGGGCGGTTCGACTTGGAAAGGGGCACCGTCAGCAGATGTTTCTCCAGGTGGATATGCTCCCAGCGGGCCTTGAGGATTTCGCTCTTGCGTGCGCCGGTCAGCAGCAGAAGCTGCAGGGCCTTGGCCTCTAGGCGCGGGGAGCCGTGCAGGGCCTGCAAAAGCCGCCGTGCCTCATGCTGCGTCAGGTATCGCTCCCGCAGTTGCCGGGTCGGGAACGGAGCGATGCCCATGCACGGTGAAACAGGCAGCACTCCCCAGATGACCGCCAGTGAACAGACGCTCTTGAAAACGCTCAAGATGCGGTTGCAGGTGGCTGGGGCAAGCCCCTTGGCAGCCCGCAAGCCCAACCAGATTTCGACGTCATTGCGCGAGATATCTTGCAGCAGATGCCGGGCAAAGGTTGGCAGGATATGTTGTCGAAGTATTCGCTCATCGACTTGCCAGCTGCGCTTGCGCAGGCGGATATAAGGGAGATAAAGCGACAGGATCATATCCTCCAGCCTCTGTATGCCTGCTGCATGTCCTGTACAGTTTTTTCGCTTACAGATGGATGGTGATGGTGTATTTGCAGCGGCAAAGAGCGAACGGTATGCCATAGAGTGCCCCTTGATTGGTAAAAGGAGTGACAGACCATGGTTTGACGGCATACTGCCGCTATGGGCGTCAGCTCCATTTGAGTGGGTTGAAGCAGGAAGAGGATTCCCCTTTTTTCTGTGCCAGTTTAGTAACAAGCGTGGCGGAGCCCCGACAGGGGCGGGTATGCCCCAGGCAGCATAGCGCTGTGTCCTACGCCTGTTTATATAGGATGAGCAAATTTATAAAGGCGCATCTGGCTGAAAATACTAGATATTGATTTTTACAGGATGTTCGGTGTCCTGGCTGGGGAGTGGTCATGTCGGTAGCAGGGACGGTACATTACATGGGACTAAAGTCAGGAAGGCATGAATTGCGGGCACAGAGACCCACAAAAATGGAAAGTTGCCCTGTTCACGCTTTTTAGCTTCTATCAGCTTGGCGTATGATTCATCTTCTCTCCCCGCTGTTTCCTTAAGGTCTGTCTGATGAAGTGGAAAGTATTTGCCGCTGTTATGGTCACCTCTGAATGAAGCCAGAAGTTTACGAATATGGTGACTTGTTCTAGCCACAGGGTCTTGATGGCTTGGGAAGGGAAGGAGGCAAATCGATCGTCTCCATCAGCAATTATACCATACTAAAGGACCAGTCGGACCGATGAAAAAGACGGGAGAAATCCCGCTTTTTTTGTATGAAACGAAAACCTCCTGCTAGGCGGGAGATATTATGGAAGGCAAGAATGCAGCTAAAATTCGTGATTATATACAAAAACAACTGGATAAAAAATCTGGAAACGCAGCTGAGTCCCCCCTACTCTGGTAGCCTGTTTACGGGTCGCAAGTAGCAGAAGTGCAGGGAGCAGACCACTATGTGTCTGATAGAGCGGTAAAAAAGCCTTACAAGTACATATGAAGAACCACCGGATTTTCCGGTGGGTTCCCTTTATCTTTCTACTGTCCATACACACGCAAATTGCTGCCAATAGCGCAGCTATCTTATTCTATGTGGGGATAGAGTTGTTTACGCGATATCAGCCGTAACCGGTTGACAGCAAGCCTTGCAGAAAAAACATAGAACGACGAGAGCCGCGTCCAATATGAGGAAGGCGTGGGGCCGTGTAAAAGCGGCACTCCCACGCTTCTTTAAATTTAGCAATTACCGTGCTAGGTACGAAAAAACACCGAGCACCGTTCTCAAGTTGCGTGACAGCTCACAGAGGCAAAATTTTTTCAAAATGTGTGGGGCAGATGGTGGGGCAGATTTGCCCCATAATGAAAAAGCCCTTACGATTTCTCGTAAGGGCGTGATTTCTTGTTGGCGTCCCCAAGGGGATTTGAACCCCTGTCGACGGCGTGAAAGGCCGT
>ERZ779877.1361-NODE-1361-length-21261-cov-3.173630_pt1 | contig 21261 bp, 17 predicted proteins | sample MGYA00511556_ERZ779877 | MGnify/ENA primary metagenome ERZ779877 (study PRJEB29588, sample SAMEA2159338) | human gut metagenome | biome: human gut; feature: human-associated habitat; material: faeces | place: Denmark | collected 2008/2010 ...
GAGAGCATACCTGCCGCAACGGCGGTATGTCGCGGCACGCTGAATAACACCACCGTGTACGGGGGCGCCGACCTTGCCGTCAGACTTTTCGACGGAACCAACGTCTATGATACGCAGTACGACGCGGCTACGGGTGCGTTTTCGGCTACCGTGCCGCAAGGCGAAAACTATAAACTCATAGTTGCCCGCGTTTCGGACGGCGTGAGTGTGAAAGAAGAGAAGATCTCGCTTCTCGGCGACGTTACGGATAAAGTTCTTTCCACCGTTACGACTGTTTCCGTGCTGGATGCGGATGGTGTGACGCTGAAAGCGCCGCTTTCGGGCGACGGACTGACCTCAATTTCAGGGCTTAACCTCGGCGAGAACTTCACGCTCGAATATTTCCTTGGACTTACCGACCATTTGTTCCCGGCGGCGAGCGAGAACGCGAACTTCGACACGCACTACGCGGTACTTCGCGCGGTACTCTATAGCGGCAGCGAGCAGGTATTCTATACGGGACTTGAAATGCGCGGCAAGGACGATCTCGCGATGTGGGGCGATAAGCCCGCCGTCAACTTTTCGTTCGGCGGTAACAAGCCGAAATACTCCGGCGTTATCGATTACGCAAAGTCGAATAACGGCATGACTTTCGTCGTCGACCGTCAGGGGAGTATAGTCACCGCTTACGTGAAAACGAGTGACGACTGTCTCGTCAGACTTTTCGAGGGTGAGGTGAACGGCGATGTTACCGGCATTTCGTTCTACGTTTCGCGGGCGGCGAGAACTGGTTCGCCCAGAACCGAACTCCTTACGGAAACGAATCTCGGCATTATAAAAAACGTTACCGCCGTTATCAATCCCGACCGGAAGGCGGAGCGCTTGAACGGCATCTATATCAATGAAGCCGACGAACTCGGGCTTAACGGCGTAAAAATGATCTTCACCAATAAGGAAGATCCGTCTGTCGTTTATACCGGCATTGTTGCGGACGGCAAACTCGCCGTCGAGAACGTGAAAGCGGGTACTTATTCCGTAAAAGCCGAACTTATTCCCGGCACGACTTCGACGGGCGCTGACTTCACCGTAAAGGACGGCGCGTTCGTTCGCTACGAAGCGTACGATTTGTTCCGTTCGATCGGGAATATCCGCAACAGTTCCGCTGCGGCTTTCGGCGAAAACAACTCGCTTACCGTGCCTACGGGCGTAGCGAATTACGGTACGGGCGTAAATATCGATCCGGTCAGCGACAACGTGTTTATCGGAACGAAAATCAAGTTCACGAACGAGGAAATGGTTGCCATGATCAATAGCGGCAACGACAGCGGACTCGGTATCGCAATGTTTACGGCAGCAGGCGATAATTATACCGGAATACAGTTCTGGGCCAATGGCGGTTCGCTGAAACTCAGAACGATGCAACAGTGGAGTGTCTTCGTCACGCTCGGCAATGTGGTGGACGGTAAATTTACCGTAACGACGACAGACGAGGGTTGGATTAAGGTTGCGAACGCGCTGGTGGGCGATGGAATTTATCTCGTCCAGCAAAAGGGAGCGGACAACAAACTGACCTATTACTTCTATAACGCGGCGAAAGACACGTTGCTTAAAAAGTACGAAACAAACTTTGCCTACGCGGACAGCGATACGATTTACGCTATCGGTACCTACCGTTGGAACGCAAACTTTGCCTATACCGTGGCAGACTTCCGTGTGGCCGATTCGCTCAGCGGACTTTTGGGCGATAAGGAAATAACTCCGAATGTTCAAGCCACCAACTGTACCGCGACTTTCGATAAAACGGCCTACAAGATCGGCGATACCGTCACGATTACGCTCAACCGTAACGAGGGTTTCGATGTTCTCGAGTCCCTGCTCGTCAACGGCGTTGAACGCGCGGGCGAAGTGAATGAGGGAGTATACTCGTTCACGCTTTACGACGCAAGAGTAGAAGTCGAAGTGAAATACAACAATCATCTCGACGCACAAATTACACTTACGGACGGCGCGGAATTCGGGCTTAACGGAGTCACGTTCACGCTTACGAATAAAGAGGATCCGTCGGTTCAATACGAAGTCGTAGCGGAAAACGGTATGCTTGTGATCAAGAACGCAAAAATTGGCACCTATGCGGTCGAAACGGTTCTGATTCCCGGTACAACCACGAGCGGTGCGGATATTACGATAAACGCGGGCAATGTCACCTACGATCCTAGCGGTCTGTTCCGTTCGGTGGACAATATAAAAGCGGCAGATGTGCAGTTTGGTGAGAATAATTCGATTTCGATGCCTGCCGGAGCGGCAAATTACGGTACGGGAATTCAGGTTGACGCGATAACCGGCAATACGTTTATAGGAACCGAAATCAAGTTCACGAACGAGGAAATGGTTGCCATGATCAATAGCGGCAACGACAGCGGACTCGGTATCGCAATGTTTACGGCAGCAGGCGATAATTATACCGGAATACAGTTCTGGGCCAATGGCGGTTCGCTGAAACTCAGAACGATGCAACAGTGGAGTGTCTTCGTCACGCTCGGCAATGTGGTGGACGGTAAATTTACCGTAACGACGACAGACGAGGGTTGGATTAAGGTTGCGAACGCGCTGGTGGGCGATGGAATTTATCTCGTCCAGCAAAAGGGAGCGGACAACAAACTGACCTATTACTTCTATAACGCGGCGAAAGACACGTTGCTTAAAAAGTACGAAACAAACTTTGCCTACGCGGACAGCGATACGATTTACGCTATCGGTACCTACCGTTGGAAGACCGGTTTTGCCTACACCGTGGGCGATTACCGCGTGGCAACTACGCTCGAAGGGGTGGGAGTAACCGCCGCATAATACGAAAACGCACAAATTTACGGAAAAATCGAACGGTATTCGGTTTCGGGTGCCGTTCGTTTTCGTAAATAACTACTTCAAAGACCATACTTAAAGGTTTATACTTATGGAAAAAATCATTGTTACGCTCGAAAACCACTTCGATCAAGTGTGGAGAAGGTGCTTTAAGCGCAATATCGAAAACGACGGATATACTTATATTTCCTACGAAAAAATCGAGGAAATGTATATCGACCGCTGTATCGAAATTGCCGAGAAACGCCCGGAGTTTAGGTTTCAGATAGAAACCGCGGTCGTCGTCGACAATTATCTTCACAATCACCCCGAAAAGAAAGAGGTTTTGCGCAGGCTTTACGATAGAAAACAATTGCGAGTAATGGATTCGGGCTACTACATAACCGACTCGAACATGATAGGTATCGAGTCGTTCATAACCGATTTTCTGCTCAGCGACAGATTTTTAAAGGACGTTTTCGGCGAAGTGTCGGCGGTCGTTACTCGTCGCGACGCGTTCGGCAACAGCGCGCAACTGCCGCAGGTTTTCCGCGACCTCGGCAAAAAATCCATCGTGGCTATCAGTTATTCGCGTGTCTATGGCGACGTTTGGCGCGGTATCGACGGAAGCGCGGTGTGCGTAAAACAACCGCCGTTTGCCGGCGGCGCGGGCGGATGGAGAAAACTCGTGCCTTGCCCCGAGTGTAAGGGTAAGGGCTGCAAAAAGTGCGACTACACCGGCGTCGATCGCGAACGCGAGCGTAAAGACTGGTGGAACCTTACCGTTTATCCCGAAAGGATACCTGCGGACGAGGTTACGACTATTACGATGGGGTGCGAGGAACTAACGCCCGCAGAGTCGCTCGTAGACGAAGTGAACGCGTTGAAGTCAAAGTATCCGGTCGAGTTCGGGTTTAACGAGGACTATCTGCCGTATATCGAGGATATTAACGCCAAACTTGATTGCGGCGATTTTAGCGGGTTGTCCGTTCATCCGAGTTTCCAGGTAAACTTCAACAATACCGGCTGTTACGTTTCGAGAATAAAGACGAAACAGCGGCTTATCGAAACGGAGAATACCGTTTCCGACCTCGAAGTGCTTGCCGCGAAGAAATACGTTTCTACCGGCGAAGCAACCGACTTTAGCGAGATTTACAAGCATTATCTTTTCGGAGCGTTCCACGACAGCGTTGCCGGTACTATGGTTGACGCGGCTTACGATGAGATTATGGCCGCTTACGATTCGCTGAGCGGGAAGATCGAAGCGGTTTCCGCGCGTTTGACAGATAAAACCGAAAGCAGCGAAAAGTACTTTTTCAACGGTTTGCCGATTAAAAGAAACGCCGTGGTTTATATGGGTTGCCCTAACGGGAAAAATATCGAAATTTCGGGCGAGGGCGTGAAAACGCTCGGGTGCGACGGCAAAATCGCGACCGTACTCGTAGAGAATATCGAGCCTTACGGCGCACGCGTGTTTAAGATAACCGAAGCTGACAATAAGTCCGCCAAAGCAACCGAAACCGCCGAAAAAGTTGAGTTTCATGGTACTGTATTGAACGGTGCGGACGAGGGAACGAAGTTTTCGGGCGGCAAAAAGCGCGTAATTGAAAATTCGCGTTACGCGGTCACGATAAACGGCAACGGCGTGGAAAGTATTTACGACAAGATTTTGCGCAAAACCGTTTGCGCTGTGGGCGCATTCTCACCGTTCGAGCACGTTCTCGAAACCGATATCGGCTCGCCTTGGACTACGCTCGAAAACTATTTTAACAAGACGAGATTAAGAGATTACACGCGGCTCGTCGGCGTTACCGAAAAATCGGGCTACGCCCATGCCGAGTTCCGCACCGCGATACCGAATTCGATGTCGGGCGAGAGCAACGACAACGTTATCGAGTGGGAGATTGCGCTCATAGACGGCGTTGACGAAATTCTGTATTCGTCGCGCGTCGAGTGGCACAACTTCAACCGCAGATTAAAAGTCGCGTTCCCTGCGACGGGCAACGGCGAAGCGTTCTATTCCGCGCCGGGAGCGGTTATTCCCGCCGAGAAGTACGAGCCGTATTTCTCGTGGTCGGGGGCAACCGGAGATTACCCCGCATATCGTTTCGCCGCAGTTGAAGCGGACGGTTACGTTGCCACCGTATTTAACGCCGGTACGCCGAGTTTCGGAGTGGAAAAGAGTAATGACGGCGCGGTTATGTTCGTTTCTATTCTGCGGTCACCCACCGTTCCGACATATTTACATGAACCACAGAGTTACACAATGAAAGCGTGGGACGGTATGCGCGACAACGGCCGTCACGAATTCAGGCTGGCGTTGAAAATCTACGCGGGCAGGAGTGCGGAAATCGTAACCGATGCGGAAGCGTTCGCCCGTCCGCTTGCGATTACAGACGGCGGGGCGGCAAATGCCGAATTGCCGATTGTGAAAGATGGCAAAGCGGTTATCACACGTGTAAAGCCCGCTTACGACGGCGACGGAGTTATCGTGCGGCTTATCGACGAAAACGGCGACGGCGGTGAAACGACGATTTCGTTGCCTGATTGGGTTAAGTCGGTCGCGCTTACCGACGTTGCCGAGAACGAAAAGAGCATGGTGCCGCTTAAAGGCAAAACCCTCGCGCTTACTTTGCGTCCGTTCGAGATTAAAACTTTGAAATTATGTAAAGAAGCAAAATGAGATTGCGCTGTTTTGATTTGACGGAGAACTTTATTTATGAAACTTATTGACATGAAAGGATTGAGTCAACCCGATCCGTATATTTTGAAAAACGGAAATACGTATTATATTTATTGTACAGGAACGGACGGCGTACACTGTTATGAAAGTGGCAGCCTTTTCGGGATATGGAAACATAACGGAATCGTTCTTAAGGTTGACGGCCAAAAGGAGTACTGGGCGCCCTGCGTTACGGAGCGTAACGGGAAGTTTTATATGTATTATTCGTCAATGCCCATGGAAGAAACCGACGTCCATACGGAAAATATCAAGGTTGCGGTCAGCGATCGCGCAAATGGACCGTTTAACTTCGTTAAAGATTTATTGCCGCCGTTTTCGATCGACGCGCACGTCGTGGCAAACGCTGCGGGATTATTCATATTCTATTCCGTCAACGATTACGAAGCGGATAAGGCCGGAACGTATATCGTCGTCGATAGGATGGTTGACGAGTTTACGGTGAAAGGCGAACCGAAGTCGGTCGTCACTCCCACTCTGGAAGAAGAAATTTACGAAAAGGATCGATTCAGAAAAGGACAGGACTGGTACACGATAGAAGGGGCTTGTTATTTCAAAAAGGACGGCAGACACTATTGCATTTACAGCGCAAACTCGTACTTGAAAGCCGAATATCATTTGGGTTACGCTTATAGCAACGATGTGTCCGACGAGTTGAACAAAATCGATTTTGTTAAGCATTCGGCTGATCGTTTTTCGCCGCTGTTGTGTGCAGACGATACTGAAATTTGTACCGGTCACAATAGCTTGATAGAGGAAAACGGAAAGATTTATATGATTTACCACGGCAGAGACAAAAATTCGATGTTGAAAAACGATGACAGAACCGCAAGAATCTGCGAAGTTTTCGTCGGTGACGAAGGAGAACTGGCGATAAAAAGAAAGTAATGCTTCTTCGGTAAATCAGTGTTTTTTATAGTCGCTCGGAACGGTGCCGAGAATATTTTTGAAAGTACGGATATAATATGGTACGCTGTTGAATCCGCACGCGAATGCGGCGGTTTGTACAGATTTGCCTTGTGAGAGCAGTTTGCACGATTTTGAAACGCGTACGGTGTTTACGAAGTCGGTGAATGTTTTGCCAAAGAGTTGCTTGAACTTACGGCAGAAATATCGTTTGTTATAGCCGCAGAAATGAGCCACTTCTTCGAGGGTGAGTTTGTGGCTATAATTGGCGTCGATATAGTCGATGAGCTTGTACAAGTCTTCATCGTAAGAGATTGTGTCTTGCCCCGCGTATGATGAGGTAAGCGCCTCGAAAAGGTCGAGGAAAGAATGAAGAACAACAAAAATATCTTCACTGTTTTCGTCAATGCGGCATATTGCGTCGTACACTTGGTCGAACTTGTCGCACACGGTGGAAATATCACCCAAGCGTATATTTTTTGCTTGCAGCATCGTTTTCAGCCCGAGGTACTGCGCCATCGCCTCAACGTCGATTTTGCATACACAAATAAAATCGCCGCCGCTGATGTAACGGAGAGAGTGTACGACCGACGGTGGAATGTAAAACACGTTTTTCGGCTTAATTTCGTATTGTCTGCCGTTGATCACCGCCGTTCCGCCGATATTTTTAGTTACGATAATTTCGATCGTTTGTCCGTAATGCGCCGGTGTGATAACCATACATTTGTTGCTGTTTGGCGTTACAACGCTTTCGATACGGTAAAATGATTTACCCGTCGAATGATTGAAAAACTCGAAAAATGGTTGTGTTTCCTGCATGTTCATACCTCGTTTATATGAATATTATATAATAAATACTCGGTTTTGTCAATAAGTAAGTGAATATAATGCAAAACATCTTATAGGCTAGGAAAGATCCGCGATATAGGTTGTATTAAAGGTAATAGATTCCGGAACCGGAAAAGTCGGAAAGGAGATAAAAAGAGAATGGAATTTGTAAAAGGATTTAAATGGGGCGCAGCGACGGCTGCATATCAGATCGAGGGCGCGAAAGCGGAGGACGGAAAGAGCGAATCGATCTGGGACGTATTTACGCGGAGAGAAAGCGCGATTGCGCGTGGGGAAACGGGAGATCTCGCGTGCGATCACTATCATCGCAGCGAAGAAGACGTGCGGCTGATGAAAGATATGGGGCTGAATGCATATCGTTTTTCGTTGGCGTGGACGCGGATACTGCCCGATGGTACGGGAAAAATCAACGAAAAGGGCGCGGTGTTTTACAGCCGGCTGATAGACGCCCTGTTGGAAAACGGAATTGAGCCGTTCGTGACATTGTACCATTGGGACCTGCCGCAAACTTTGCAGGCGCGGGGCGGGTTTCTGAACCCCGATATGGCGGAATGGTTCGGGGAATACGCGGAGGCCGTCAAAAATCTGTACGGCGACCGTGTCAAACATTTTATGACTTTCAATGAACCACAATGCGTGCTCGGGTGCGGGTACCGCATGGGCATACACGCGCCCGGGGTACAGGTATCGCTCAAAGAGCAATTATCCGCCCTGCACAACCTGTTAAAGGCGCACGGCACGGCTGCGCAGATATTGAAGAGTATTTGCGGCGCGGAAGTGGGATATGCATCATGCGGTTGCACATACGCGCCTGCCAGCGAAAAGAGTGAGGACGTCGAGGCGGCGTACGAGCGGACATTCCGGTTTGAATCGGACAAGCCGCTCGACATCATTTCAACTTTTTCCGAACCGATCTTTACGGGGAAATACCCGAAAGAATATTACGATTACGGCGAAGAGATTTTGCCAAAGATAACGGCGGAGGATATGAAACTGATCTCCTCCGTAAAGCCGGATTTTTTTGCGCTGAACATATACGAAGGCAAAACCGTATACAGGAAGGCGGACGGCGGAATCGGAGAAATCACGCCCGCGGTCGGCTCCCCGAAAACGCAGATGGGTTGGGAAATTACGCCTGTCAACATGTATTGGGCACCTAGATTTCTGTACAGGAAGTACGGAAAAAAGATATATATTGCGGAAAACGGAATATCTCTGCCCGATTATATATTTTCAGACGGCAAGGTGCACGATACATACCGCGCGGAGTATCTCAGAAATTATCTCCGGGAACTGCGCCGTGCGGCCAACGACGGGGAAACGCAGGTCGCGGGATATTTCCATTGGTCGCTTTTGGATAATTTTGAATGGGCGGAAGGGTATAAACAGCGTTTCGGGTTGATATACGTGGATTATGAAACGATGCGCCGGGTACCGAAAGACAGTTTTTACGAGTATCGGAAGATTATAGCGGAAAACGGCGGAAATCTATGAACGAAATAATGGAAAAACATCTGAATTTGCACTTTGTATATAAAAATTGACCGTTGAAGGTTGATTTATTATATAAATTTAATAAAAAATTAGGAGCTTGATATGACAGCAAATGAATTAAAAATAACCGATTTAAGGGTTGCCGATATCGACGGACTTCCCAAACATATGATTTTATTGAAAATCTATACTAACGCGGGAATCGTCGGGTATGGCGAAGTGCGCGACGCGTCGAGCGCGACTTACGCTAAAATGCTCAAATCGAGAATAGTAGGTGAAAATCCGCTCAACGTAGAGAAAATTTTTAACCGTATAAAGCAGTTCGGCGGTCACTCTCGGCAAGGCGGCGGTGTTTCGGGTATAGAAATTGCTCTTTTTGATATCGTCGGTAAGTTTTACGGAATCCCTGTATATCAATTGCTCGGCGGCAAATGGCGCGACAAAGTGAGAATTTATTGTGATACTGACGTTGACGGTAAACATACGGGAACGGACATGGGCAACGCCTTGAAAAAGCGCATGGAGCAAGGGTTCACGTTCCTTAAAATGGATTTGGGCATAGAACTTTTGTACGACGAACCGGGAACGCTCAATGCGCCCGTGGGGCTCATCGAAGATTACAAAAAATATAATATGAAGGCGATTTGTCATCAGTCCGGTTCTATCGATAAATCGCTGATGTTCGGGAAGAATTATCAGATTTTTACCATTCCCCATTACGCAACGGGGATTCACGTTACCGAAAAAGGTCTCGATTATCTCGAAGATTACGTGAGACAGGTGAGAGACGTCATCGGATACGAAGTTCCGCTTGCGATCGACCACTTCGGGCACGTTGCCATCGAGGACGCGATACGGTTCGCGAAACGTCTTGAAAAATACAATATTGCCTGGATGGAAGATTTAACGCCCTGGCAGAACAATAAAGATATTGCAAAGTTCGCTCAGAATTCCTGCGTGCCCATTTGTACGGGGGAAGATATTTATCTTGCCGAAAATTTTGAAGGCATTATGAAAGCAGGTATCAACGTGGTTCATCCCGATCTGCTTACGGTCGGCGGCATTGCCGAGATGAAAAAAGTCGGCGATTTGTGCGAAAAGTACGGCGTTGCGCTTGCGATCCATATGGCGGAAAGCCCGATCGCGTTTATGGCGGCGGTACATACGGCGGCTGCGCTGAAAGACGTTCTGGCGATCGAATTCCATTCCGTCGATCATCCCGAGTGGTTCGATCTGGTAAATCCCGCGATCAAACTCGACAACGGATTTATGAAAGTGCCCGACGCGCCGGGACTCGGTATCGAAAGTCTGAATGAAGAACTTGTGAAAAAGTTCAAAAAAGCCGATTGCGAAGAGCCTTGGAGCGATACTTCCGCTTGGGACAAGGAATGGGCTAACGACCGCGAATGGTCGTAATATAACGTGCGTTTCAAGATTGTGAAAAAACAATTATCATAAAAAGAGGTAATCAAATGGCATACGATATCAACGAACTCGTGATAACGAACGAAGAAACGAACAAACGCATACAAGACGGCATTGAAAAGAACCGCAAGGGCGATTTTACTTTGAAAACGTCTTTCAAATCGGGCGAAAAAGTGCATGTGAAGTTAAAAAATCACAAATTCCGTTTCGGCTGCAACATGTTTATGTTAGACGAAATTCCCGACGACGAACGCAAGAACGAACTTTACAAAGAGAAACTTGCCGCGCTTTTCAATATGGCTACCGTGCCCTTTTATTGGGACGCTACCGAGCCGACGGAAGGGCATACGAGATACGATAAAAATTCCGAAAAAATCTATCGCCGTCCGCCGACGGATCTGTGCGTGGAATTTTGCGAACAACACGGCATCGAACCTCGCGAACATGCGCTTTGCTACGATCATTTCTTCCCCCAATGGCTGAAAGGAAAGAGCAACGAAGAGGTAAAGGCGCACCTTGAAAAGCGTATGAAGGAAGTTTCCGAACGGTACGCGGATAAAATTCATACCATCGAAGTAACCAACGAGATGTTCTGGGGGGACGGTTGGGTGACCGATTTTTATCTCGCCCCCGATTTCATGGAATGGTGCTATAAAAAAACGGCGGAATATTTCCCGAAGAACGAACTTTGTATCAACGAATGGACGGGGGCGATTTGGGACACCCGCGCCTGCGCTTATGACGCATACTATATGATGCTTGAAAACCTTTTGATGAAAGGGTGCCGTATCGACGCAATCGGCGCGCAGTATCATATGTTTCAACGCGCGGAAAAATATTTCGACGATACGCGTAGATTTTATAATTTGCCGCACCTTTTCGAAGCGTTAGATAATTACGGCCGCTTTAAAAAACCGATTGAAATCACCGAGGTTACGATTCCTGCGTTTACGGCGGAAGATGCAGACGAGGAGTCGCAGGCGGACGTACTCGAACGTTTGTATTCCTTGTGGTTCTCCCACGAAAATGTTTCGCAGATTATCTATTGGAATCTGGCGGACGGCTACGCGGCTTTTACTACCCCGGGTAATATGGAGGAAGGTGAAAATTATTATCGCGGCGGACTGCTTCGTTTCGATATGAGCGAAAAACCCGCCTACAAACGCCTGAAACACTTGATTAAAGAAGTTTGGACGACGAACGAAGAACTTACGGCGGATGAAAACGGCGAGGTTCAATTCAGAGGGTTTTACGGCGAATACGAAGTTACGGCAGGCGGAAAAACCTATCAAGTTAATTTCGATACGGACGGGAAGAAAGCGGTATTATGAAAAGGGCGTTGGTTACGGGCTCTACGCAGGGGATCGGCAAGGCGATCGCGCAAAGGCTTGTTAAAAACGGATTCGAAGTCATCGTTCATTGTTCGTCCGATATAGAAAAAGCCGAGCGCATTAAAAACGAAATCGGCGCGTACCGGTCGGTCGTCTGCGATTTATCGGACATGAAACAAGTTTCCGTGTTGAAAGAGAAAACGGGCGCGGTAGACGTACTTATCTTAAACGCAAGCGTTCAGTATAAACAAAAATGGTTGGATGTCGGCGACGCGGAAATGGAAAAGCAGTTGAGCGTAAACGTGGTTTCCACGCTGAAACTCATTCAGGCGTATTATCCCGACATGAAGGAAAAGGGTTTCGGAAGAATCATTACGATCGGCAGCGTAAATCAACACAGACAGCACCCCGAACTTTCTTTTTATGCGGCGACGAAATGCGCGGTTATGAGCCTCGTTAAAAACATAGCGAAAGAAGTTGCTCCATTTGGGATAACGGTGAATAACGTTTCACCGGGCGCGATCGCAACGCCGAGAAACGCAAACGTTTATAACGACGAAGCCGCGCGCAAAAAAGTAGAAGCCGTAATCCCCGCGGGCAGGTTCGGAACGCCCGAAGAGTGTGCGGGGATCGTGGCGTTTCTCGCAGGCGACGACAGCGCTTATATAACGGGCACGGATATAAAAGCGGATGGAGGTATGAGTTTATGATTAGATTTAATTCAAAAGAAGATATAATCGCATTAACGCCGCAGTGGAAAGGCGAACGCTTTTCTGACGGCAGACCGAGGGTTCCCGATAAATACCTTGAAAAAATGCGCAAGATGACGTTGGAAGAACTTTGGAAGCCAATTTTTGTAAAGGGTTATGAAAGTCAGTTTGAGGGGGATCTGAAAGTTCTTCACGACGACGGCAGAATTTTAATCGGCAGAGCGGTGACGGCAACGTTCGTTCCCACCCGCCCCGATCTGCACGAAGTCATGTTCGGCGTGGGGGCGGAAGAGGGCAGAAAGGGCAACTACAACCAATGGGTGATCGACAGCCTTACCGAGGGCGACGTGGTAGTCGTCGATATGTACGATAAAATTTATAAAGGCACGTTTTTAGGCGGCAATTTAACTACTGCGATTAAGACCAAAACCAAGACGGGTGGCGGCGTAATTTGGGGCGGCATCAGAGACACGCAGCAGATGAAAGCCGTAGAGGGCGTGCAGGTGTACTATCGCGGCATCGATCCCACGCCGATCCGCGAGTTTATTATGAAAGATTTCAACGGAATCACGCGTATCGGCAAGGCGACGGTGCTTCCCGGCGATATTGTGTACGGCGCGGGCGGCGGCGTTCTGTTTATTCCCGCGCACCTCGTGCCCGAAGTGGTGGACGGCGCGGCGAAAACGCACGTGAAAGACGATTTCGGGTTTGAAATGATCGCGCAAAACAAATTCACCACGGCGCAGATCGACAGAGCGACGTGGACGGAAGAAATGCTCGATATGCTGACGGAGTGGATACAAAAAGATCCGCGCGGCGAAAAATACCGCGATCTCGACTGGTCGCCCGAATACGAGGCGGCGAGAAACGGCGACCCCAACGACACGCAGACGATGCTGTGATTGCTTGTAAAAAGCATGAGACCGAAAATGAAAGAACTTTACTTATTATCCTGTGCCGAGGTAGCCGAGGGCGGCGGAGTTTATAAATACGGATTGACGGAAACGGGCAAGTTAAAAGAAAATGCTTATTTGCCTTGTCCTAAGCCTATGTACGCGGTAATAAGCGACGACAGATTGCATATACTTTTGCGTTCGTCTTTCAGCGCGGACGATCATAGCGGATATTTTTCGTGTAAAACGGATTTTACCGACCGTTCGGAGATACGAAGCACGCTCGGCAGATGCGCCTGCCACCTTGCCGCAGAAGGCAACGACGTATATATCGTGAATTATTTGAGCGGGAATATCGTAAAGAATTGCAAAAAAGTCGTTGATCACAGCGGAGCAGGCGTCAATCTGCCGAGGCAGGATATGCCGCATACGCATTTCGTTGCGTTTTCGCCCGATAAAAAATACGTTTTATGTTGCGATCTGGGGTTGGATACGATTTTTATTTACGACCGTGATTTAAACGAAATATCACGGGCAAAAGTTCCTCAAGGTTACGGCGTAAGGCACTTGGTTTTTTCCAAAGACGGAGAATTCTTTTATGCGGTAAACGAGCTTGTTCCGTCGGTAAGCATATTTAAGTATTCGGACGGGGCGGCAAAGTATATCGATACAACTAAGTTTGATTGCAAAGACGTAAATTCAACCGCCGCGGCGATAAGGTTGGACGGAAACAGACTTTATGCGTCCGTTCGCGGAGAAAACGAAATATTCGTCTTTGACGTATGCGGCGCAACGCTCCGCCCCATCGCAGATTTCTCCTGCGGAGGAAGCGGACCGAGAGATTTCGATTTAGTGGGAGGGTTTATCGTTTGTGCGAACGAAGGTTCGGATAGCGTAACGGTAATAGAAAAAAAGAACTGCCGTATTATCGAGATAGTGGCAATGAAAAGCCCGCTTAACGTGGTGAGGGAAACGTAAAATGGATTTTGAAGAGATATGTAAAGAACGGTATTCCACGAGGTCTTTTTCCGGTAAAAATGTAGACGAAAAAACGATAAAACGGGTTCTTGAACTGATAAGGCTTGCTCCGACCGCCCTTAACCACCAACCGTATAAAATAGTGATCGCCGACAGTGAGGAAGCGATAAACAAACTCGAAAAGTCGAAAGCGGTTTTATATAACGCTAAAACGGTTCTGATCGTTTGTTCGGATAGGGCTAACGTTTGGGCGAATAGATACAGCGGAGAAACGGATGTGCTTATAGATATCGGTATAGTCGTAGCAACGGCATTATATGCGGCGAAAGAATACGGCTTGAATGGTTGTTGTGTATGTAACTTCGATCCCGAACTATTGAGAAAGGAGTTTGATTTGCCGAAAAATTTAACGGCGGATGCGTTGATATTGTTAGGAGATAGAAGCAATAACGATAAGCCGAGCGAAAGGCATTTTACGCGTAGGAACGTCGAAGAATTTTCAAAACGCGAGTAAAAACAAATAAAGAGAAAATAGTTGTAGCTTTCTTGGGGTAACTTTCGTTTGAATTATACTATGATTTTTGTCAGTTGTAACGAAATTTCGGTAAGCAAGCATGAGTGATAACAGGAAAATCTTTGTTGCGGATTGAACAATCGGCAATTAAATGCGCGTCGTTTAGTAACACTATTGGGTATATGCCCAATATGAAGTTTGATATTTAACACGGAGGAATGAAGATAAAAATGAATTTTAAGAATATAGATATTTATAATGTGGCAGAGTTGGTTCCTTGTAGCGAAGGAGTAAGCTGGTTACGGTTTCCGAAAGAAACGATTGATAAAATGGAAGGCGGAGAGAATTCTGTTAATGTTGCCAAATCTGCTACCGGCGTTGAATTGCGCTTTGTGATAAATAGTGGTGATTCCGCCGTTATACGTATGAAAAAATACGAAAACGATTCGATTTTAAATTCTTTTTGCATTTTCCGCGGTGGCGTACAAGGTGGATGGCAAGATGCTGATATAAATAATTGGGTAGAGGACACACCTAAAGATTTTACCATATTAAGAACAAAAAATATTAGTGCGCTTAAACTTATTCGTCGTAATGACGGCTTTTCTCCCGATGTAATCAGAGTAGTTTTCAACCGTGGTAAATATGTTATTTTAGACGTTATCGGGGATGTGCGTCCGCCTCGTGAAGATGAGGTGCCGGAGAAAAAGATATTGTTTTACGGTTCATCTATCACACACGGGAGCAACGCTCTCGGTATGGCGCACTCATTTGCATCTACGATAGGCAGAAAACTCAACTGTGACGTGATGAATCTAGGAATGGCAGGACAGTGCAGAATTGAAAACAGAACGATTGATTATATTTCATCATTAAAATGGAACGCTGCCGTGCTTGAGCTTGGCATCAACGTTCTAGAGTGGAACGAAGAAAAAATTTATAGACAGGTAAATTATGCCATCAATAACATTGCGCGTAAGTACCCGAACCGTTTTATTGTGTTTGTGTCTCCATTTTTCAGCGATGACGATTTGTATAAAAAAGGGCGCGCCGAAAAGTGGAGAAAAATAATGAAAGATTGCATTAAACAGGCTGAGTTGCCAAACACTTTATATGTTTGCGGTACTGATGTTTTGCACGATGCGCAATATTTATCTTCAGACGAACTTCATCCGAATATCGAAGGCGTTAATAAGATTGCGGAAGTATTGGGAAATATATTATCCGATAAAATTTAGTGAATACGGATTTAATGATAAATAGACAATAAAAAATTAACGTGTCTCCACTTTCGTTCAAGATTCGAAATTTTCTTTGTATCCAGCAAAGGACGAACTCAAAGACTTAAACGTTAAGTATGGGTATGGCGCGAAAAGAAATTTTCCTAAGATGAAAGAGTATATAAATAAAATGTCTGCATAGAGGAGTTTATGATATGGATAGAATAATACCGGTTGTCGTTATAAAAGATTTAGCCGATACCGAAAAAGTATTGTCGGATTTAAAGGCTGGTGGAATAAATACAGCCGAAATTACATTTAGAACACCTTGCGCGGCTAAATCCATTTCTATCGGTACAAAATTGTTTTCCGATATGAATATTGGCGCAGGCACAGTTATAAACGGAAAGCAATGCATTGAAGCGTTGAACGCAGGAGCAAGGTTTATCGTATCCCCAGGGCTTTCTAAAGATATAGCGGAAATATGTGTGTCTAACGGAGTGAATTACTTTCCCGGATGCGTAACGCCTACGGAAATCATGGAAGCATTGGAGCTTGGGCTTACCACACTGAAATTTTTTCCCGCAAACGTTTACGGTGGATTGAAAGCGTTGAAGGCGTTGTCCGGGCCTTTTCCGCAGGTAAAATTCATACCGACGGGCGGGATTGATTTAACAAATTTAAAAGAATTTTTAAAATTCGATAAAATTTATGCCGTTGGCGGGTCGTTTATGATGAAGGGGAATATTGGTGACAATTGTAAGGAAATAAACGAGATTTTAAAAGAGGTGGAATAAAATGAAGGCGGTTACTTTCGGTGAATTGATGTTACGGCTTACTCCTAACGGGTATTTAAGATTTATGCAAGCGGATAGTTTGGAGGTAACTTTCGGCGGAGCGGAAGCTAATGTAGCTGTGTCGCTTGCAAATTATGGAATAGAGTCGGTGTTTGTAACAAAGCTTCCTGAACATGAAATAGGCCAGGCTGCGGTTAACAGTTTGAGAAAATTCGGGGTGGATACAAGTAGAATCGTTCGAGGAGGAGACAGGGTAGGCATATATTATTGTGAAAAAGGGGCAAGCCAACGTCCAAGCAAAATTATTTATGACAGGGCAGGTTCGGCAATTGCTACGGCAACTGTAAACGATTTCGATTGGGATCAAATCTTCGAAGGAGTGTCATGGTTTCATTTTACCGGAATAACGCCCGCTCTTTCGGATAAATGTACGAAAATTACATTGGATGCTTGTAAAAAAGCAAAAGAGAGAGGCCTGACCATCTCCTGTGACCTTAACTTCCGTAAAAAACTTTGGAGCAAGGAAAAAGCCGGTGAAGTTATGTCAGAAGTCTGTCAATATGTTGATTTCTGTATAGCTAACGAGGAAGATGCAAAAGATGTTTTCGGCATTGAAGCGGATAATACCAATATCGGCACGGGTAAACTCGATAGAAGCGGATATGTTTCGGTTGCAAAAGAACTCACCAAAAGATTCGGGTTCAAGGGCGTGGCTATAACTCTGCGTGAAAGCCTTTCTGCAAGCGATAATAATTGGTCTGGAATGTTGTATACCGAAGGAGAAGCATATTTTTCAAAGAAATATGCGATGCACATTGTGGATAGGGTGGGTGGTGGCGACAGTTTTGGCGGCGGACTAATTTATTCGTTTTTAAATGGTTATACCCCCCAAAAAGCAATTGAATTTGCCGTGGCTGCGAGTTGCTTAAAACACTCTATCGAAGGAGACTACAATATAGTGACAGCCTTGGAAGTCGAATCTCTCGCCAAAGGAGATGCGAGTGGCCGGGTGCAAAGATAAATATTACATAGAGAGAAATAAAAAATGCGTTGGAGAAAAGACCGCGTATCGCTGCTGATTAAAAGCAGCGACAGCAAATAAAGCAAAAAGCGACACAAGGGAAATAAAAGATATATAGTAGCTCGTAAGGCACTTGTAAAGCGAAGTAAAGACTCGCTCTGCAAGTGCCTTTTTTCTTATATTTGCAAAAAGTATAGATTTGTTTCAATACGAGCCCCTCCTGTCGGGATTTTTGAAAGAATTCAAAGATTTCAAAATTCGAAACGGGAGGAGATAACGAGTGACAACACTTAAATACACTTTTGCGGACGGACATTCGGAAGAAGTGGAGGTTACAGAAGAGTTCAAGAGAGAATACGAATTCTTACTTGTGCGGGAACAGGCTTTGCATTGGAAAGAGATGAAACAAAAAGAACGGGCAGGACTTCGCTGCGTGAAGAATTTATCGCTGGAAAAATTTGGCGAGGACGGTTACGATCTGCCGGCGGAGGCTCCTGATCCGCTTGAAAGGCTCATAGCAAAAGAAGAGCGGCGCGAACAGTATCAGAAGATTCTTTCGTGTCTGACCGAAAAACAGCGACAAGTCTATATTTTGTTTCATATCAAAGGCTACAAAAAAGTGCAGATCGCCGCCATGTTACATATCGACGAGCGGTCGGTTCGCCGCCGTTTGGAATGGGCGCAAAAAAGAATTTCAAAAATTTTTTGAAAAATAGCCGATTTTGATGCGATTTTGTCCACGGATATATGAGAGGAAAAACTTCTCAATAAACCGGAGGTCAAAAAATGGTAGCAAACAAAGAAAAACTCCGCTCCTATCTGGAATCGGAGAATCTGACGGCGCAGGATTTTGCGCGGCGTCTGCGCGTTGAGCAGAGCGAGGCGGACAAGTTGCTTGCGGGCGAACGTGTCGGTTACGATACGGCAAGGAAGTTTATCTATTACTTTCGCGGCGTGATCGCGCAGCACTATATCGACTGGGACGCCACGGAAGCGGAGAATCCGCTTGCGGAGGAAACGGAAGATTCCTATACGGAAGAAGAAACCGAAATAAAAGGGGAGGACGCGGCATGAGCAATTTTGAAATGAAGTACACGATCCGGCTCTACGATCCGGAACTCGTGGTCGAAATCGGGAAACTCTACAAGGCCCATTCAAAGGAATTCCGAAACAAAAACGAATTCATGACCTGCCTTATCCGCCTCGGCGTGGACGCTCTGAACGCGACGCCGCCCACTGCGCCGGCGGCTGCTGCGATTCCGCCCGCCATGGCATTGGACAAACTGTACGAGGAAATGCGGAAGATCGAAAGCATTACCGACGAAACGGGAAAATTCCTGAAAGTGCAGGGGCAGAAAGTGGATATACATATCGCGGTAATGGAAAAACTGCTCGCGTCGCTCTATAACATGAACTTGGGCGAGCTTTCTGGTTCTCCGCCTTTGCCGCGCAAAGTAGAGGACGGCTTTTTCGACGATTTGCCCGTGCGATTTGCGAAAATCATCCTCACACTCGAACAAAAATTCGGGAATAAATGAGTGTACCGAATGTCAACTGTAAAATCAAATACATACAGAATGAGGAAGATCTCGCAAAATCGTCCGTATTAACGGAGAAATACGGCGGAAACCGTAAATTCTATTCAAGCCGGCTTGCGGACGACTATATGAAGTATATGGACAAAGGCTCGAAAGAGAAAACGGATTATATCTCTTATGCGGGCGATGAAGAAAAGAGCTGTGGGGTGTTCGACAAAAACGGTTTACTGACAAGTAGGGGAAAACAGAAACTCCGACAAAACTTGCGTAAAACAAAAAGCATTATTTGGGACTGTCTTTTGACCTTTCAGCCTGAATTCGGGCAGCGGTATTGCAACGACTACGAGCAGGCCTACGAGATGATGAAGCGGGAAATGCCGCGGTTTCTCAAAGACGCGGGCTTTAAGCCGGACAATATCACTTGGTTTGCGGCTCTGCACACGAACAAAAAGCACCGCCATATCCACATCAGCTTTTTTGAGAATGCGCCCACACGGATACGCCAACGCTCGAAGGAATTACAATTCTCGCACGGAAAGATCAACCAAGAGTGCATACGTCGGTTTAAGGTACACGTTGAGCAGAACCTGACGGACATATCCGCAGAGTTGCGGATCGCCCGAAAAGAGGCAACCAACCTGTCCAAAGAGGTACTGTTTTCAAAGGACAGCCTTATCCGCTACAACAACGCCTTTCAGGAACAGATACTCGACCTTGTAGACAAGCTGCCGCCGAGCGGCCGCATCTCTTACGACAGCGAGAATATGCACCCGTTAAAGCCGCTCATCGACAAAATCGTGGATACGGCAATCAAGTCAAACTGCAAGTGGTATAAGGCTTTCGTGAACTTCTGCGCCGAGGCGAAAAAGCACGACGACAAAACGCGGGAAATTCTTATCCGCCAGCAGATACCCGAAGTGTTTTGGCCGCAATACATGAAATCTGACACTTATTTGGACGATATGTACCGTCGTTTGGGCAACCAAGTATTGAACTACGTCCGTATATACCGCCGCCGTGAACGCCCCGCGAAAGGACGGCTCGCCCGTAAACGCATCCGCCGCAAAACCGCCATGAGCGTGCTTGCCAAAGGTATGGAAATGCAGGCGGCCCTGCAAGTAGATTCCATGTACTTCTTTGAGGAATACCTTAAAAAACTCGAAGAAGCGCGCGAGGACGCCGCAAACCAAGAGGAAATGGAGAAAGATGAAATGGAATAAACTGTTTGCCAAACTGAAAAAGCCGCTCATTATAGCGGGTTGTACCCTCGCGGTGGCATTTGTGGCGGGCTTTTTTCTCAACTGCCTGTTTACCTATAACTTCAAATTCCGCGTCGATATAAACCTGCTCGTGGACGGAAAGACCTATCTCTATGCGTTGTTGCTCTCGGTGATCGCCCTGACCGTGGTACTCGCCTATTATTACAAGCATTATTGGCTGAAAAACAGCAAGAAAATCATACAGGGTGACGAGCGTGACAACGACGTTGCGGCGAACCTCGAACAAGCGCATTTTCAGACGGACGAAGAAGTTGACAAAAACTACGCCAAAGTCAACTATTCGGAACTGCCGAAAACCACCCTCGTCGGTATCCCTATCCGCGCCGTCGAACGAAAAGGCAGATACGAGATACACTTTGCAAAGAACGCGCACACCATGATCATCGGCACGACGGGCAGCGGCAAGACTACCACGTTCATCAACCCCGCCGTGCAGATACTTTCTCAGAGCGCGGCGAAGCCGTCCATGCTCATCTCCGATCCGAAGGGCGAATTGTACGCCCTGCACGCAAAATCGCTTGCGGACAAGGGCTACACGGTCAAAGTGCTCGATCTGCGCAACCCGTATAACTCGGTGCGGTGGAACCCGCTCGAACGCCCGTTCCTGAATTATCAAAGAATGTTACATATAGAGGACGAAGTAACGGCGGACGAGGAACGCGGCGGGTGGGTATTTGAAGGCGAACTGTACAACGACCCCGAAGAACTGCAATCTGTCCTGCAAGTCAAAAAGCAATGGCTGTTC
>ERZ779877.1365-NODE-1365-length-21217-cov-8.262593_pt1 | contig 21217 bp, 16 predicted proteins | sample MGYA00511556_ERZ779877 | MGnify/ENA primary metagenome ERZ779877 (study PRJEB29588, sample SAMEA2159338) | human gut metagenome | biome: human gut; feature: human-associated habitat; material: faeces | place: Denmark | collected 2008/2010 ...
TCAACATGGATTATATCAGCCAGGTTGACAGTCAGACCTTCCGTTTGATAAACGGCGAGGAGCTTCCGATTGCTCTCCGCAATGGAAAACAGCTGCGGGAAACCTACCGTCAATATGTTTTCTCTGGAATGGGGGGAATCATATGAGAATGAAGGAAATACACAGGCGTATTCTGGGTGGCTGTCTGGCCTGCCTTCTCTGCTTCACCGGCAGTATCCCCGCATTTGCCGCTGAAACTGCAACCCCAGCCAATGCCGATGAAAGAACGGAGATTCTGCCGGATTTAGAAAGCGAGGCTTCGGAGACACTGGATGGCGGAACCCCGGAAACACCGGAAGCACCGGAAGAAGTATCCCTCGTCTTTGTCACAGAAATACAAAATGAAGGCGAACTGCGCTCCCTGCCAGATTTCACCCTGCCCCTTAGAACCACACCGTCTGATGATGACCTGGAGGAAATTTATCAGCTGGCCCTTCAGTATCAAACCGTCTGTGCCACTGTAACAGCAGGTGAAGAAATCCGGCAGGAAACATTTTCTGTCGCATGGGATTTTTCGGCCATTGACCAGACCACTCCGGGCGAATATACCGCAGCAGGCCGGATTGAACTGCCGGAGGGGTATGCCTTTGGTGAAACTGTATTGCGGGAGCTTCAGATTTCCGTCCGGGTGGAAGAAATGCCGCCTGCTGTCATTACCTCCATAGAGCAATGGTATCCTTATACGGATGCGTTTGCGGTTCAACAGGGCAGCGGAACCGAAGCGTTGGAAAATTTGTTTGCCTTTTCCCCTTACTATCTGGATTGCTATGCGGAAAATGGAACCAGCTACACCGCTGTGGTGGAATGGGATTTTTCCGGTATTGATCTGAATACTGTGGGACTGTACCATGCAGCAGGAAGGCTGACCGCACCGGAAAATACCGTATTTGCGGATCGTGTCGATTTCCCTGAAATTACAATTCCTGTTTCTGTTCAGGCTCCGGATAGACCAGACATTAACTGTTTTCTGGCCGCCAGAGGAAACCTTTATTTTCCCTGGGTCACACCGCCGGGAGAACCGGATAAGATCAGTGTATGGCTGTCCGAAAACAACGGTTCATGGAACCAGCTAGAAAATGGCATTTACGTGGGACGGGAAATGCTCTCGATTGCCACCCGTCTGCTGACGCCGGGCAGCAGTTACCGCCTTCAGGTCGATTATGACGGCGGACAGACCGGCATCCTGTCCTTTACCTACGCAGATGAAATAGTCCTTGAAGGGTATCACGATGGCGACCGGGATGGAGGGGATGCAGGCGGCAATCCACCTGATACCATCATTCAGCCGCCTCCCGAACATACCGGCGATCAGGATGACGGTTTCACAGACAGTCCCCCTACGCAGCCTTCAAAACCGCCTGTAACAAATGACGGTGGAATGGATTCCGATAATTCTGAAAAAGCACCTTCGGTCAGCGGAGAAAATGATCCTACGGATCATGAACCATCCCACAAGCCTTCCGAGCCATCCCGGGATGGAAAAGATGATTCCGATGAACCGGCCATACCGGAAATCGAAGCGCCCGTTGTATCAGGTCAGCCAGAGGAAGATACCGCTTTACAGCAGCCCCCTGAAGTGCGGACGATTGCCGGCGCTCCAGAGCTTACCGCTCCCAATCCTGCCCGGAAGCTTTCGGAAAACAGGAAAGAGCCGGTGCAAAGCGCTATAACCGTTCCCCAGGAAGTCGCAGATTCCCAAAACTCTGCTTTTTCAGAGTTCTTCGATGAAACCACTGACCGGATTTCCGGCACACGCTTTTTGATGATGCTGCAAACAGGGGAGCAAAGAGCCGTCTTTTCCAAACAGGGAATCACCATCAGCATACCCAAAGACGCCTTGCCGGAGGGTATCCAAAACGAAGATCAGATTGAAGTCATCATCCAAAAGGATACGGATGGCGGTTTTTCTTTTTCGTTTTCCATCAATGGAACTGTGCTCAACTCCCTGCCGGATGTTTCTGTCATGCTGCCCTATCCAAATGACCCGGCAGCCGGCACATTGTTCCTTTGTGATGAAAGCGGCGTGGAAATCCCCATGACCGGTTACGACGATACGGCGAAAGCCGCTTCCTTTCAGATCAGCCATACAGGGACTTACACCATTGTGGGAAAGGAAGATACCGCTTCCCTGGCACATGCTGCCGACACAGAGCACAGCTGGTCGCCCATATTCTTTTTCATTCCGGTCTGTCTGGTTCTTCTGTCTGCCGGTGAATTTTTCCTAAGGAGGAGGCGAAAATAAGATGGTATCTTCTGTGGTAAAAAAATATGCTGCCTTATGTATGGTCTGCCTGTGCTCATCCCTGTTTTTTCTTGGACTGTATCAGTTCAATAATAAATATGGTCAGGACACAATCCAGGCGGCAAATGGGATTCTGGCGCTTTCTGAGGAAGAACTTCAAAAGTCACCGGTGCGCTTTCTGGTATCCGGCTGGGCATTTTATCCTGACGCGCTTTTGACCCCGGAAGAAATACGGGATGAAAGCCATTATATGCGCTACCTTTCCATCGGAGAGCAGACCAATTTTTCCAGTCCTGCAAGCCCTTCTCCCTATGGCTGCGGGACTTACCAGATGACATTCTTTCTGCCGGAACGGAAGGAAGTGTATGCACTGGAAATCCCAGAAGTGTTTTCTGCTTACAACCTTTATCTGGATCAAGACCTGATCCTGCAAATGGGGGAACCTGCACATGGGACACCATTGGTTCAAAACCGCATGGTCACTTTTCATGGTGGAAAACCGGTCACACTCACCATAGCGGTCAGCAACTATGACCACTTTTACGGAGGGATTGTTTATCCGCCTGCTTTCGGAACGATGCTGGCGGTCAATACAACCAGAGGAATCCGGTTTGCATTCTGCCTGTTTGGCTGTACAGTTACCTTTGTCTGTGCGCTGCTGTCCTTTTATTTCAGCCGCCGGATGAAACAGAACAATACATCCCTGTTCGGACTGATCTGCCTTGCCATGTGCGGTCTGTCATCCTATCCTGTGCTTCATATGCTGGCTGCTGTTCCCATATTCCCCTGGTACACGATTGAACTGTTCTGTATCTATCTGGTTACCTGGCTGATCGTAGTTCTGCAAAACCGGATATGCAGGCCGGGCTTCCTGCCTGCGGCCATCAGCAATGGGGTGGGCGCTGCGTTCCTGGTATATGCGTTTGTGTATGGCATGATGGCTTCCCATCTCTCCCTTGGAGCGATTCGTTTCTTCTCTGCATCGGTCTTTTGTTATAAGGTGGCATCTGCACTCTATCTGCTTATCATCGCTGTGCTTGCCATTCACAGAGGAGAAAAACGGAGCAGGCCGATCTTCTATGCTGCGGCAGCCGCAACCTGCGCCTTTATATGGGATCGCCTTCTGCCGGTTTATGAGCCGGTTATCGGCGGTTGGTTTGTGGAATGGGGCAGCTTTTTCATAGCAGCCGCCATCGGTTATTCCCTCTGGCGCGATGTGGTAGAGGGGTATGGAAACAGCCTGATTTTTCAGGAAGAACGCAAGCAGGTCATCCGTCAGCTTTCTATGCAGACCGAATACAGCCGTCAGGTTTCTGAAGCAGCGGCAGAAAACAGAAGGCTGATCCACGACATCAAACACCATCTGCACACCATAGACCGCATGGCCTCTGAACGTGGGCAGACGGAGATCTGCTCCTTCCTGTTACAGGTAGAGGAACAGGTTGCGGCAACATCGGGGCACTCCCCTGCCCAGTTCTGCAAAAATCCCGTTGTAAATGCGCTGATTGAATACTACTACGGCATGGCGCAGACACAAGGGACAGAATTTCAAGTGCGGCTCGATCTTCCCGATCAGATGCCGCTTACCGATGTGGAACTGTGTACGGTGCTGGGCAATCTTTTGGACAATGCCGTTGAGGCGTGCGGCCGCCAAAAGCAAGGAGTGCGCCGCATTTTAGTTGCCGGCGAAACCAAAGGCAATATGTATTTTTTGAAGATTGAAAACACTTACGACGGGCTGGTCTTTCAGGAGGGAAAAACATTCCTCTCCCGAAAGGGCGCATCCGCTGATCACGGAATCGGGCTTTCCTCTGTCCGAAAAATCATTGAAGGCCATGGCGGTGATCTCGATCTTGTTCCCGGTGAGGAATCCTTTCTTGTTGGAGTTACAATACAGATGTAAAAACTGTTTTTTGAGGCGCATTCAGATAACATAGAATTCCTCCATTTCTGGAATTGCATACGATGAGAGGGCTGATAAAAACTGGTGCAATGTGTTTTCAACACCAAGATAATTCAGAAAGCGCTCCAGAAATGCAATCGTAGATTTCTTATACTTCCGATTTTTCAGGACAAAAACCGACAAAATGCCTCCTATAATCGCTTTCATTAGTCGCTCTTTGGCAGAACCAGCATTCATCTGTTCCCTTGCCGTTGTTTCTATATCATCCATGCTTGGCTGCAATTTATTTGACGGATGGTTATGAACCAGCATGATTGCAGATCGGGTTGCGTTACATAGTTTTCACTTTCAAAAAATTAAAAAATTTATGTTTTTGAAAGCGACATCTTGCATATACTAGTAGTAGACAGTATACTAAGTACAACAAAGCAGTTTCGAAAAATAAAAAAACTTCAATTTTTGAAAGTGGGTGACTAAATGAAAACAATCACAAGAGCAAAATATCTCGATAGAATCATTGAACTGAATGGCACTCCTGACATCAAGATCATCACGGGTATTCGTCGATCTGGTAAGTCCAAACTGATGCAGGCGTATATTGCGTATCTGAAAAGCAACTTTGAAAACATCAATATTATCTTCATTGACTTCATGGATTTAGTGTATGAAGAAATCAAGGAATACCATGCCTTACACGCCTATGTGGAAGAACATTATCAGGAAGGCAAAACGAACTACCTGTTTGTAGACGAGGTTCAGATGTGTCCCAAGTTTGAGCTGGCAATCAACAGCCTGTACTCTAAGGGAAAATACGACATCTATGTAACAGGCTCTAATGCTTTCCTGTTGAGTGCGGATCTGGCAACTCTGTTTACCGGACGCTATATTGAAATTCATGTGTTTCCTTTCAGCTTCCGGGAATATTGCCAATTTTATGATGATATTAGTGACAAAGATAAGCTCTTTGATGAGTACGCTATCAAGGGCGGTTTAGCCGGTTCCTATGCTTATAAAACCGAAAAAGACAGAACAAACTATATCAAAGAAGTCTACGAAACCATTGTTACACGGGACTTAGTACAGAAATATGCTCTGCCGGACACTTTGGTTTTACAACGTCTGAGCGAGTTCTTGATGGACAATATCAGCAATCTGACTTCTCCTAACAAGGTCAGTCAGCTGCTGACAGCAAATGAGACTCCAACCAATCATGTAACCGTCGGCAAGTACATTAAGTATTTGTGCAATGCTTTTGTATTTTATGATATTAAGAGATACGACATCCGAGGTAAGAAATACCTTGAAAGCTCTGAAAAGTTCTATTTGTGTGACAGCGGTATTCGATATGCAATACTGGGAAGCAGAAATATGGATTATGGCAGAGTATATGAAAACATCGTTTGCATCGAGCTTCTTCGCCGTGGATATGATGTTTATGTCGGCAAGCTCTATCAAAAGGAAATCGACTTTGTTGCTCAGAGAGGCAGCGAGAAGATTTATATTCAGGTCAGCGACAACATTTCCGGGCAGGAAACATTTGAGAGAGAATACTCTCCTCTGCTTCAGATTCGAGATGCTTATCCGAAAATGATTATTGCCAGAACCAAACATCCCCAATATAGTTATGAAGGAATCGAAATTCACGATATAGCCGATTGGTTACTACAAGAATAAGCAGGGCGAAATATCTTTTACGAGTCTTCTTGCGAGTTTTTTAATACCACTCGTAAGAAACTCGTAACCATTATGATGATATCCGCGTCCTTGACGAATCGGAGGTCTATCGCATCTTCTATCCAGAGAAGTTTGCAAACCTACATAAAACCCGATACATCCGCCTCCCTGATCTTCTGGAAGAATACGCTGAGAAATCAGTGCTTCCCGGTGGAAAGTTGATGACCTGGGCTGAACTGCAACCAGCCTTTGCTAAACGGCGATACCCATGCGCTGAACGCACTTCAGCGCATGGGCTAATCGCCCGGAACCCGGAATAATCATTCATTTCTTTTGATTTTTATTTTTCCTTCCCCCTTCCTAATCAATTTCCCGTCCCTATAAACTTCTGTTTCTCCATTATGGATAATCATTCCATATTTATGGTTATCTGCCGGAATATTCCAAAGCTCAATATCTTCATCTGCCCAGAAGTTTCCAAAAATAATCTCATTTTCTTCAAATTCCACCAATTCCTCCAGTAATGGTAATCCCATCAATACCCCCCAATTATAATGAGGAGAACCAGAGCATTCTCCAGTTACTGCATGATAATTTTCTGGGGTGAAGCCATTTTCCTTCCACTCCTTTGCAAGCATGGACGCTGCCTTTTTGGCAAATTCCCATGCAATCTTGTCTTCTTCAGCCCGTTTTAGTGCCAAATAAGTCCATAATGTCTGAGGAGGCCAAATTTGTCCCCTCCAATAATGCTGCTGTATAAATGCCGGATCATCACGCGAAATAGACGGAATCATATAATCTCCCCAGAATTTCTTTTCATCCAAAAGTAATTTTAGGAGTTTTTCTCTCCGATCACTGGGAACCAATCCCGTCATAAGAGGCATAAAACAATCAGGAGACTGTTTTCTAGAGAAAGTACCATCAAATTTCAAATTATAATAGCATCCATCCTCTTCGCACCACATCCTGGTATTAATCATTTCTGCCATCTTTTCATATTTTTTCCGATATTCATCCGCTTCATCCGGCTTTCCCAAAGCAAGTGCCATTTTGCTTAATGATTCGCAATCTACCGCATACAGGCAAGACCGTTCCAACGTATAAATATCTGCCATATGGTACTGTAAAAGATAACGCGATTCATCTTCTACCGTATCCTCTGTCAAATTCTCTAATCCGGCAATGCTTACAAAATATTTCCCTGTCGTCCACTGTGGACTGTCATCATAGGTTTCAAAATATGCATATTGCGCCTTTGCCACATATGGCTGTGCTTTGGTCCCAAGAAATCCCATTTCTTTTTCCGGGTCATATCCAAATCCAAGAAGTCCCCAACCAAGCGCATCTCGATATGCTTGCCCATCTCCCCGATCCGAAAACCACCATTGGTTTGCTTTTTTAGCTCCTTCATAGCACTGCTCTGCCCACTTTTTATCCTTTGTATGCAGATAGGTTTTCCACAATGTTAGTCCTTGAACAATGTGTTGCGCTCTTCCAGCCGTAATCGGCGGTTCTGCTCTAAGTTCTGAACGCGGCGTTGTATAAAGAGGGATTTTCCCGTCAGGCAGTTGGGCATCATATCCGGAAAGCATATTTTCCTTGGCCAATTCCGGATATACCCATGCGCTGGACCAACTGCTTAAAAAAGTATCCCAATTAAACTGAATTCCCCAGCTGTCTTCCTTTCTTGTCCATGGCCGATCCACCATGATATATTTCCGCTGTGTTGTTTCTTTATAAATAGTGTTATATGAAAGCAATGAAGAAAAAGCCTCACAGATATCTCCCGTCATCCCAGTTCCTCGAAGACTCTCTGCTTCCTGTCTTTTTCTTGCTTCCTGTATGGATATTTGCCCTATTCTGATCTTCTCCAAACTTTCTGTTTCGGAAAATCCTTTCAGGAAATCTTGCGCTAAGCCATTTTCCAAGGTAAAACAAAATACCCCTTCCATAAGCAATCCATAATGACTGCTCAATCCCATATCATTCCAAATACTTGGTTCATTTATATTACGCAGCACTCCGCTGGAAGAAAAATCCACAAGCTGTTCCTTCCGATTATTATAGCCCAGCTCCTCTACCGGAATAGAATCCAACGTTAAATAGACTGCATGATTCTGACCGTCCTTCCATGGGGAAATAATCTCTCCAGCCACGCATTTTTCTGACTGTTTCGTGAAATTAACCCATTCTTTCTGCAGACAGTATTCTCTCGGCACATACATCTCCGCCAATACAGCTACCTTTTCCCCCATATCAACCCGTCCTGCTATTCCGGTATCAGATATCCTAGCCCAGGTAAGCTTTATTTTTTCTCCAAACGCCTCCCATTCTATTTCGTAAAATTTTTCAGGCGTCATTTTCCCAATTCGTATTTTTCGAAAATCAAAGTCAGTAGCATCCTGCAGCTTTTTTTCCTTTTTACTATAAGCCAGAAAACGAATTCCAAATAATTCTCCTCTACTGCTTACCGACATAATCCCATTCGGATATAACGGATCGTATGCTCCATATTTTACCATAATACACCTCTCATCTTTTATTTATCCCACTGCAATGATTTCCCGGCCTTTCATCAGCCGGGAAATCATTGCAGCTACCTGTTTATTTTGCATCAGAATAATAATCTACTATCTTATAATATCCCTGCATCTCCTGCGCAACTTCTTCTTGTAATCCTTCCAGCGCCGTATCCACATCTACTCCATCCCAAATCTTATCTAACCTCGGCTGTACGATGGCCATAATCGGATCATAATTTTTAACATAATAAGCTTCTCTGGACGTCGTTTCCGTCTGGAATAGAGAATCAAAATAGCTCATCAATGATTCATTATGCCAGGCATTATCCGTCCACACTGCTTTCTTTTCCGGATCAGTATACCAGCTCTTATAGATGGGCATCTGAGCTGCCGTTACAAAAAGATCATTTACCTCTGCCGGATTACTCAGAGCAAGGACCAGCTTTACCGCCGCTTCATTTACCTTTTCATCCTTGCTGTCATATACAACAAGCGGTTCTCCCCAGATCATGCTTGCAGGTTTTTTGAATTTCGGCAATGGAGCAACTCCAAAATCTCCCCACTCTGCTTCAGCAAACGTAGCAATTTCAAATTGTCCAGCCATGTACATTCCAAGCTGTCCATCCATAAGCATCTGCTGAGAGGATGGCATCGCACTAGTCACAGCAGGCTTAGGCGCAACCTGATGTACATAAATCAGATCCTGAAGCTCCTTCAAAACTTCCTTGCTTTCTTCACTATCAACCAAAAGCCGATCCCCCTCTGCTGCAATATACGCTCCTCCATTAGAATTCAGCAACGTAAAGTTAAAGATGGGAGAATCAAATACTTTCGTTCCCCACACAGAAATATTATTTGAATCAAAGCCTTCTTCTCCTGGATGCTTCCCATTGATATCCTTTGTCAGCTTAACGGCAGCATCCACATATTCTTCCCATGTCCAGGGATTCGCGGCGTCTGTAGAAGGCGCATCAATTCCAGCCTCTTCAAAAAGAGCCTTATTGTATAAAACCATCTGGCACTCTACGCCAAAGGTCATTCCCCAAATCTTGTCGTCATATTCAAAGATTGCCTCCGGTAGGATATCTTCAAAATCCACCTGTCCTTCCAAATAAGGCTTCAGATCCAAAAGCTGGCCTTTTGCTCCATATTCCGGCGCCAAATATCCATTCAACTGTGCTACATTGGGCGCATCTCCCGCAGCCATCAATGTATTAATTTTGGCTGTATAATTAGCGTTATCTATAAATTCCGCTTCTACTTTAATACCAGGATTTTGTTCCTCGAAGCTTGCCAGAGCCTGTTTTACCGCCTTCTGCTCCCCTCCGGCACTCCAACTTGTAAATTTTAGCTGAATGACTTCTCCATTCTGCTCATCCGCCGCCTCCTGTTCTTGTGTCTGTACGGCGGACGTATTATCCGCTGTTTGGCTTTCCTTTGCCTTTTCCCCACATCCTGCCAGCAAACTCACACATGTAATTGCCGCTAAACATAATGAAAATCCTTTCTTTCTCATCTTTTTTCCTCCTTAATAATATTTTTGCCGTATTTTATCGCGCGCCAATAAAAACGGCTGTATTTCTTTATTATCCTTTCAAACCGCCAGACAAATTAATCCCATTAATGAAAATCTTCTGGCAAAAAGCGAATAAGATAATAACAGGAATTACCAGCACAGTTGATGCTGCCATCAAGTAATGCCACTGACCTGTATACATTCCAATAAAGGAACGCAATCCTAACGCTGCAGTATATTTCTCTTCACTGGAAAGATAAATGAGCGGTCCCATAAAATCATTCCAACAGCTTGTAAAGGTAAAAATAGCAACTGTCACAAGCGGGGCCTTTGATAACGGAATGATTATTTTCAGATATATATCCAACGGACTTGCTCCGTCAATCCTGGCAGCCTCGTCCATATCCATCGGGATTCCTTTATAAAATTGTCTTAACATAAAAGTATAGAATCCTGGCGCACCAAATGCTCCTAAAATCAAAGGCGCATATGTATCGATTCCCTTCAATGCTTTCCAAATCATAAATTGAGGGATTAACAATGTCGCAGAGGGAATCATCATAGCAGCCATTACCATTGCGAAAACAACATTCTTTCCACGGAAATTAATTCTTGCAAAAGCAAATGCTGCCATTGAACTTGTAAGCATTGTGCCTATCACATTAAAAAATACAATAAATGCAGAATTACACATCCATCTTGCAAATGGCCTCATCGTCATAATATCCGCATAGTTTTTCCATTGAGCTATTTTCGGCAACCATTGCATAGGTTTACGGAAAATTTCGGATTGTGTCATCAAAGAGGATCTTGCCATCCAGAACAAAGGAAAAACCATAATTAAGCCGAGCAGAAGCATAAACAAAAAATCTAAGACAGCCGCAATCTTTTGCTTTTTTTTCATTCCGCATCACCTCCATAATAGACCCAGCCTGATGTCCGGAACAGGAAAATTGTAAGCAAGGCAATTACCAGAAACAAAAGCCAGCTCTGAGCACATGCAAGTCCCATCCGATTATAATTAAACGCGTTGTCATATAAATACAGCATATAGAAATTAGAGGCATTTTCGGGTCCGCCATTTGTCATCACATAGCCCTGTGTAAAGGTTTGCAGCGATCCAATCAGAGCCATAACAAGGTTATAGAAAATCAATGGGCTCATCATTGGAAGGGTCACATAAATCAATCTTGCCCACCAATTCCCTCCATCTATATCTACAGCCTCATATAATTCCTGTTGGATCGAACCAAAACCTGATAAATTAATCATAATCGTATTTCCTGCTCCCCATATTCCCATAATAGCAATACAAGGAAGTACCATCTTTTTATCAAAAATCCAATCTTCATGTATTCCAAATGGAGCTAAAAGGTTATTCAAAAGTCCATTTGTCGGATCGTAAATAAATGTCCACAGCGCAGAAGAAGCCATAATTGGTACGATCGATGGTATATAGATAAGAACTCTCCACAGCCCCTTTCCCTTTAACTGCTTGACATTTAAAAGCAAAGCAATCACAAACGTTATAATCAGCATGGAGGGGACAAAAATGAGGGTATATTTTAACGTAACCAAACACGAATTCATGTAATGCGGATCTGTTGTAAAAAGTGCTTTATAATTTTTCAATCCTACAAATTCCGGTGCAGAAATAATATCCCAACTGCAAAAGCTAATCATTAAACTATATATCATCGGAAGAATAATATAGATAAGCAATCCCATACAGGCCGGTATTACAAAAATCCATCCCCATATTGTCTCCTTTCTCCGGGTTTTTAATTTTCCTTTCATATTGCCGCCGCCTCCTTTTAATCGGGTATCTATTGGTTGTACTTATTATCTCTTCTCCCATATTTAAAAAACAGTATTATTTTGAGCTTTCACTCTGTATTTTTTTTACATAATATAGAATCAAATTTACTTCACATCTGTAATATTATATAATCGTTAAGGAAAGGTGAGGATGAATATGAAAAATATGCATAGTATACTAATAGCAGATGACGAGAAGCATGTAAGAAACGATATTATTCAAAGCATGCACTGGTCCGATTACGGCTTTTACATCATTGGAGAAGCAGAGAACGGCAGACAGGCTCTGCAAATGATTCAAGATCTTCAGCCAGATGTTCTAATTACCGATATCAAAATGCCCTTTGCCAATGGTTTAAAATTAATTGAAAGTGCCCACCAAATAAAACCAGATATTCAATGTGTCATTATTTCTGGTTATGAAGACTTTCATTATGCTCAGGAAGCAATTCGTTTGAATGTATCGTCTTATTTAACCAAGCCTATTGACGGGAACTCCATCCTCGCCATGCTCCAGAAGCTTTCTCTGAAAAGTAAAGACTTTTCTTCCAATTCCCCACAGTATCCGGAGCTTCTGATGGATTCGTTCTTCCATTTTCAGAAAATGGGTGAAACGGAACAGACTTATGCGGTAGCTGCTTTTTATTTTCCTCATTTTTTTATTCAAAAAACAAACCGGTATATGCTAAGCCTCTTTCATTCTTGGGTGACTGAAGCCATTCATGATATCTTGCCCTCTTCAGATATACAGACAGCCCTTTTCTCCCATGGCTCCAATCTCCTTCGTCTTACCCTGAAGGCTTCCGCCTTAACCATCGGTGATTTAGAAAAATTACTCACAAGAATACGTTATGTTTCTACCCAAAAAGCAAAAGAGGCTCCTATCATAGCCGCTACAGCACCGTTTCAAGAAGAAGAAAAACTGGATACTCTTTCCATAAGCTGCCTCCAGTTTCTGAATATCCACCTTCTCTTCAAGGAATCACTCATATGGTATCGTATTCTTCCTCCTGCCAGTGAAACCTTTACAGAAAAAATTATGAAAGAAATAGAAGCCTTTCGGGCCGCTATATCTAACCGCCATTTTGCTGCTGCCGAAGATATATTGTCCTGCCTTTTATCTAACGAATATCTTTCCGATTACACGGCAGAAATTTTGGAATATATTATATGTGAAATTAGCAATACTTTGCGCCGTCTTTCTCTTCGTTATCAACTGGGCGCAGAACGAAGTATTTTTCAGGATATGATTTCTTCTTATTATTTGGTGCAATTTTTCACTTTGGAGGAACTGAGAACAGACATCCTAAAACGCTGTAAATGTATTTTTTCTTTTCTTCTAAAGGTGAATAACATAGATATTGTAGCTATGATCAAAGCTTATATCCAGCAAAATTATGAATATGATATTACTCTGGTTGGAATTGCGACAGAATTTTTCTTTAATCCAAGCTATCTTTCCAGAATGTTCAAAAAGAAAACCGGTGGAAATTTGTCAGCATATATTGAGGAAGTACGCATTAAAGAAGCATTAAAGCTGTTTCAATCCCGAAGGCTTTCTATTGCGGAAGCCGCTCGTATGGTCGGTTACAATGATCCCAATTATTTTTCTAAGATATTCAAAAAACGGACGGGCTTTTCTCCCAGTTTTTATAGCACACAGGAAGGAGATCAATAATCATGCGTTTTAATCATGCGAAGAAAAATACCATTGAATCTGAATTGATTCGTTTGACCTCACTTATACTGCTTTCTTCCATCATACTGTGTACCATCATTTCAAACCTGATTCTCTATAAGCAAAATTATGAAAATGTTAAACGCTATAATAACGATATGCTGGAACAAATTTCTCAAAGTACAAGTTCCTACTTCAGTACGATCAACCTTGTTGTCTACAATTTTGTCTGTAATCAGCAGGCACAATATTATCTGATTCAGGCCCATAAGGATAATAGCCCCACAACATCAACAATTTCATATCTGGAAAATAATCTCCGTCAAATCTCCTATGCGCTTCCAGGATGCAATCTTCATCTTTTTATCGATAATCCCTCCTGTCCTCCAATTTATATGGAGGATCCCAGCCTCATTTTCACCCCTGGGTATCATTTTAAAGAGGACAGCTGGTATCAAGAATTCTCTAAAATTCCAGAAAATCAAATGTATCTTGTCACTACATATGAGGATAGACACTATTATATCAATCAGACTGAAGGTGGCATTACTATCATATACCGCATCCGCAATAATTCTAATCTAAATACCATCGGATATCTTCTGGCTGACATTCCAGGACAGGTATTACAGGAAAAACTAAATATTCGGAACCAGCCTCGGTTCTACCTTAAAATTGTAAACAGTGAACAAAAAGAAATCTTGAATACACTTCCTCCGAATGAAAACGGGAAACTGTTTCAAATGACAGTTTATGAACCATTTACCTCCTGGATAATGACCGCTTATACGCAAAATGATAATTTCAATACAAATTCAACAATGGTTATGTTTTCCAATATTTTTTGCGCCTTTCTCGTTGGTACGGCTGCATTTTTATTATCCGTTCATTTTGCCCGATCTTTAACAGAACCTCTAAAGGTACTTACTGCATCCATGCAGGAAATGGAAACAGGCACCTTTGGAAATCTTATTTACTGTAAAACCGATAATGAGATTGGATTTTTAATTGACCAATATAACGCAATGAATCAGAAAATAAGAGATTTAACCCAAAAAAAAGAAAGCGCCGAGCTTGCACAGAAAGACGCTCAAATAACCATGCTTCAAAATCAGATTAATCCGCACTTTTTATATAATACTTTAGAAATGATTCAAGGGATTGCAGACGGCCCTTCTTCCCTGATCATAAAAAATTGCTGTAACGCTTTATCCAGAATGTTCCGCTATAACCTGAAGGGTCCTCATATCGTTACCTTAGAGCAGGAGCTACAGCATATCAAGTATTATATTTATATTATGGAGCTACGTTTCAATCATCTGTTCCAGGCCAAGTATCAAATTGATGAAACGTTGCTTCGATATAAAACGGTCAAATTCAGTTTACAGCCTTTTATAGAAAATGCAATTCTTCATGGATTTACTGAACATCAGCTTCATGGAGTGCTGTTAATTTCTGTATCAAGAGAAGTCGATGGAAGAATTCAAATCTTAATCAAAGATAATGGATATGGCATATCATCCGGCACGCTTGGCAAAATTCGACAGCAAATACACTCCACTGATACCCAGAACTATGTAAAAAAAGAATATGGAAGCGTGGGAATTGTCAATACCCATCAAAGACTGCTGCAGCATTTCGGCGACGAATACTCTTTTTATATGGACTCTGTTCCACAAAAAGGAACCACAGTAGCTATACATCTTCCAAGGATTTTATAGCCCACGCCCCTCCCCCCATCCCGCGCCAGATAGCATGCGGCGCGGGATGGGGAGCGCAGGAAGCAGGTACAGATGAATCTGCATCGCGCCGTCTTCACTGATAAAAACATCCTCGTCCAAAAGCATCAGCAGCATGGCCATAGCTATGGCCTCGTTGCCGTCCATCTGAAACTGATAAGGCACTATGCCGATTTCAGGCTCCTCATGATGCAGCTTCCACTCATTGCAGTGGAAGGCAAGGTTCATCAGATTGTTGGCTGTGGAGGTATGGAATGCATCCTGTATATAGCCAAAGGCCGCCTCGCCGTCCCACAGCCTGCCCGCCTGGTTCTGATACCAGTTCTGATATTCTTCCCTCGCCTGCTTTACGCAAGTTTCCAATTCTGGCTTTCTGTCTGCAGTTTTACCATATGAGCATATACACCATTCTTTTCTTCCAGATCCTTTGGTGATCCTTCTTCTGCCACGGTGCCATCAGAAAGGACAACAATTTTATCTGCTCCTGCTACGGTACGCATCCTGTGGGCGATGACCAGAACCGTTTTATCTGCGATCAGACGGGAAAGGGCTGTCTGTATCAGAGTTTCATTCTCCACATCCAGGGAAGCAGTAGCTTCATCTAAAAGAATGATCGGCGCATTTTTCAGAAATGCACGGGCAATAGAGATACGCTGGCGCTCTCCGCCGGAAAGTTCACAGCCATTTTCCCCGATATTGGTATGCCATCCATCCGGCAGTTTTTCCGCAAATTCATCCACATTGGCAAGTTTCGCAGCAGCAATGACCTGTTCATCTGTGGCGTCTTTGTTTCCGATTCGGATATTTTCCAGAATCGTATTGTCAAACAGTGTAACATCCTGGAATACGATGGAATACAGAGAAAGCAGTGTTTCCGGGTCAATTCGGGATACATCCATGCCTCCCACGGTAATCTTTCCTCTGTTAATATCCCAGAACCTTGCTGCCAGCCGGGATACGGTTGTTTTTCCGCCGCCAGATGGGCCGACCAAAGCCGTAACCTCTCTCTGTTTTGCCGTAAAGGAGACATCTTTCAATACGGTTTCTCCGGTATTGTAGGCAAATCCAACATGGTCAAAGACAATATCATACCCCTGATTGGAAAGCCTGTCGCTGCCCTGCTGGATCGGATGATCGAGAATTTCATTCATACGGGCAATGTTGGTTCGTGTACTGATGACTGCCGCAAGATTCTGGAGTGCGCCCTGCAGAGGGTCATATAAACGGGATACTACCAGAAGGAACATAAAGAATGTAAGCACGGAGAGGCTTCCTTGCATGAGCAGAACAGCTCCCACCAGCGCAACCGTTGCAATACCAAGCTTCAGCACCAGCGATGCGGAAACCACAAAAACAGCAAGGCCGAATTCATTGAGGATGGAACGATGCTCCACGGCACGGATCTTCTTTTCCAGACCTTTTAAATATGCCTGCTCCGCATTGTTCGCTTTCAGGTCACGAACCGTTTCAATGCACTCCTGTATCCCGTCTGCGCAGGCCATCTTCACGTCCATCGCTTTCTGGTTCAGATTTTCCTGAATCTTAGCGGAAAATCCCACAATCGCAAAGGCAACCGGCAGAACCCATAAGGCAGCCAGTGCCATTCTCCAGTCCGTAAAGAGCAGACCGATGGAAATTAGAACCGTAGAAATGATCGAACCTGCAAGCTCAGGGATAAAATGCGAAAAACTTTGTTCCAGGAAGGTACAGTCCGCCATAATCGTACTGGTAAGATCGGCTAAATCTTTTTTCCCAAAAAAGGAAAGAGGGATTTTGCGCAGATGCTCTGCCAGAGTAATACGGCGGATGCCGCTTTCTTTGTAAGTAGCAAAATAGGTGGCATTGTATTGAAAGAAAGTGGTCAGCAGTATCAGGCCGATACACACCACGCAGCCTGCCACATAAAATGGAATTTTCCCACCGGGAACACCCCCGTTCATCAGATCGCTGACCAGGTAATATAAAAGTCCTACCGGGAACATAAAAGACAGATTCTGAAGGACACAGGCCAGGCATCCTTTGATCAGGTCTTTTGCCCCCTGTTCAGACAGGGCATATTTTTTCTGCAGTTTTTTGATCATATCACTGCACCTCCTTTGTTACCTTCCATTGCACGGAAGTCTGGTAATTTTTCCACATACGGCTGAAAATGCCGTCTTTTGCAAGCAATTCACGGCTGTTCCCGCACTCGGCAACCTGTCCGTCGCAAATGACAAAGATCTGATCCACATTTGTTACGGTAGAAAGCCTGTGGGCAATCATAATCACCGTCTTTCCCTCGGAAAGTCTTGAAAAAGCAGCCTGTACGCGGCTTTCGTTATCCGGGTCAGCAAAGGCAGTGGCTTCATCCAGAATGATGATCGGTGCATTTTTCAGCATCACACGGGCAATGGCAATTCGTTGCTGCTCTCCACCGGAAAGATAGACCCCCTTTGTACCGATGACCGTATCCACACCCTGTGGGAGTTTTTCCAGAATATCATCGCATTGCGCGTGATGAAGGACAGTCAGAACTTCCTCACGGGTAGCTTCCGGTTTTCCCATACGCACATTTTCCAGAATGGACGCCTTGATGAGACGGCTGTTCTGAAATACGAAAGACACCGTATTCATGAGTTCCTCTTTTGGGATGTCTTTCACATTAACACCACCGATTTTTACCATTCCGCTCTGGGGATCAAAGAATCGGGAAATCAGGTTGGCAAGGGTTGTCTTACCACCGCCGGACGGGCCTACAAAAGCTACCGTCTGCCCTGCAGGAATGGTCAGTGAAATATCTTTTAATACTTCTTTTTCTCCATCATAGCTGAAATGAATCGATTTCAGTTCCACGGAAGCATTTTGCGGATGCATAGGATGTCTGGTTTCCTCCAGAGGCTTCAAATGCAAAACGCTATCAATTCTCTGTAAAGCGTCATCTACGATCATGGCATTTTCACTTTGGAACATGATGCGTGTCAGTGTAACAGAAATAACCGGTGTAATGATAATATAGAAAATGAGATCCAGTAAGAAACCGGAAGTCACACCGTCTTGTGTAAGCAACAGTCCTCCGGCGATCAGTGTGGCAAAAACTCCGTTGATCGCAGCTGTATAGAACATCATCGGTGTCCGAAGCTGCTTGGTATAGGCGATCACCCATACTTTATAGCGGTCAATGGAGTCTTTAAACTTCTTAAAGGAAAAGATTGTCTGACCAAAGGTTTTTACCACCGGAATCCCGCGGACATACTCTACCGCTTCGTTGGACATATCCTCCAGCGCATTCTGGTATTCTTTCATCTTTTCCTGCATCTGCTTTCCGGTCATTGTCATCATGATCAGAAATCCCAGCACAACCGGAACAAGGCTCAGCAGTCCCAATCTCCAGTCAAATGCAAACAACAGCACCAAAAGACCGCAGGGGGTTGCAATGGCATTGGCTCTGTCGGGAAGCTGATGCGCGAGATAGGTTTCGGTGGCTGCACTGGATTCGTTGACGATCTTACGCAGTTTTCCGCTGCCAAAACTCTCGGCAAATCCAAGAGGAAGCTTAACAATATGCTCCATGGTCTGGATACGCAGGTTTGTGGCAATACGAAATGCCCCTAAATGGGAACACATAAGCCCGGCTATGTAGACAAGCACCGCTATAACCGCAAACAATACTGCCATCCAGCCATTACCGGTCAGGTTCTGTGCCTGGCCAAAATCTGGTGCCACCTCCAGTACTTCCTTGATCATTTTCCAGATGTAATAGAATGGCACCAGAGCAATCAGGGCACTGATGGCAGAAAGCACCCAGGAAGCATAGGTCAGGTACTTATGGCTGCCTGCAATTTCCAACAGGCGTGATAAATTGGATTGTTTTTTCAAAAAAACTCCTCCTTTTCTTTGTGTTTATGATAAAGAGAACACGTCTATGTTCTTACAATATCTGAATTTAGGTTAGTTACGGCTAACTTACAGGCAAAAATTATAAGGCATTACTGCCCCATAATTTTCATCCATCCCGCTGTATAAAAGGCGCGCATTTCTCTGACGTAGTTTTCGGCATCCTTGAGCGGCATTTCGTGGATGATCAATTCAAAAAAAGTATGAAACATTCCGGTGATCAGAATATGCTCCAGCGAAGAATCGATATGCGGAGAGGGCCGTCCAAGCTGCCTTAAGACATCCTGATAGGCATGCGTCCCATCTACCTCAATCTCCACCATTTCATCAATTAGCCCGGCAAATTTCGTCCCTTCCGAACAGCAGAGGATCAGTTTACATTCCTCTAAATGTTCGTACGCATAATAGAGAATATCGTACATGCAGATTCCCGAAATATCACTCATGACTTCCGGCTGCTGGGCAGCTGGTAGTTCGGCGAACTCCTGCTGTGCTTTTATAAAACGGTTACGAATATATTCATAATGTTCACCAACGATGGCTTCAAAAAGTTCTTCTTTGCTTTTGTAATATCCGTAAAAGGCTCCGGTAGTCATTCCCACGGATTTCACAATATTCCGCAGGGAAGCGTCTTTATATCCTTTTTCTAAAAATTCTGCTTTCGCTGCCTGGTGGATATTTTCTAAAGTCGTTCCATTTCCGTTTATTTTGCACACCTCCTATATAACAGTGCTATATAACACTGTTATAATTTTAATCTCTAAAAAAGATTTTGTCAAGAGCAACAAGAAATAGTTGCATAAAAACAGTAATCCAACCCCGTTTAAAAAACCAGAGGACACGAAGAAATTATCATTAATTGCAAATGGGGGATGTATTTTGATAATGGGTATATTAGCAATTCCATTTTTAATACTGGGAATAGAATATATTCCTGATAATGCAATATGGATGATGATAGGTGGAATTTGTGGCGGATTATCTCTGTTGCCACATGAATTGTTATATAATTTTTTAAGTGATATACTAAAAACATGGAAAAGAAACCGTGCGATATTACAGTCTTGCATTGCACACGGTTTTTTAGAAATGTGTGATTAGATAAAACTAACACATATGCGATTTACAGAATAATCTATAAGAGGACTATTTATTGGCGGATTGCAGTTGCATTGTGAGAAAAGCCTAAAGGAGGCCAACTATGAAATTTTATGAAAGTTGAGACAGTAGTAAACCGGTAATATTTTTATTTCCTGGTACCTGTTGTCTGTATAGCAGTTTTGATCATGTACTGGATGGATTACACTCTTATTTTTATACAGTAACAGTTTCTTATGATGGATTTGATCCAAATGAGAAAACAGAATTTTATTCAATGGAAGATGAATGCGAAAAGATTGAGCAGGAAATCAGGAAAAAACATGGTGGGAGTATTAAAGCAGCGTATGGGTGTTCTCTTGGTGGAAGTTTTGTATCTCTTTTGATTCAGCGAAAAAGAATTCATATAGAACATGGAATCATTGGGAGCAGCGATATGGATGAAGCAGGTAATCTTGTGGCAAAAATTCAGGCATCCATGGTAGTGCCTTTCATGTATAAAATGGTACATACAGGTGCTCTTCCGAAATTTATGCAGAAAAAGCTGAACAAGACAGACGAGGCTAAAAAAGAATTATATAATGGATTTTTGAATATGTTTGGAATCGGTAAAGGAGGAAGTCCGTGGATTACAAAACAGAGTATTTATAATCAGTTCTATTCGGATCTGGTTACAAAAATCCAACATGGAATTGATGTGCCTGGAACAACAATCCACGTGTTTTACGCAACAAAGATGGGAAAAAAATACGAAAAGAGATATTGTACTTATTTCAAAAATCCGAACATTCGGAGACACAACATGCAGCATGAAGAACTGTTTTGCTGTCATAGTGCAGAGTGGGTGGAAGAAGTAAGAAAGGCAGTGGAAGGTGACAAACAATGAAAGAAAAAGTGAATATGACAGGTGTGCCGGAAATGATGGTATGCATGAGGACAGTCTGGTTGAGGGAATGAAAGAACTTATGCCTGTTTATTGTGTGATAGGTAAAATTCCAGTTTGGAGAATTGAAAAAAACGGAATTTACCTATTAAGACATATAAACTCTTGACAATAAAGCTCCTATATAGTATGTTTTTAATAAACTACTATATAGGAGCTTTTGTATGGAAAT
>ERZ779877.1366-NODE-1366-length-21195-cov-3.380558_pt1 | contig 21195 bp, 20 predicted proteins | sample MGYA00511556_ERZ779877 | MGnify/ENA primary metagenome ERZ779877 (study PRJEB29588, sample SAMEA2159338) | human gut metagenome | biome: human gut; feature: human-associated habitat; material: faeces | place: Denmark | collected 2008/2010 ...
TCATTTTCATTTCTTCCGCATCTTTCGTTTGAGAACCGCCTGATCTGCCACGGTTGCTGAACGCTTCATCTTCGATCCCCAATCTTGCTTTCGGTTTTGGAACCGGGCGAAACGCGGCGGCTCTGAACCGTCTGGGAACCCGTGTGGCAACCCGGCCATGCTGACCTTGCCCTAACATCGCAACACAAAAGCCCCCAAGCGCCATCGGTGCCTGGGGGCTTTTCTATGCGCAACGCATAAAGGCGGAGGCGGAAAGCTACTTGAGCTTCTTGATCCTCCGGAGCGCATCGGCACGCTCCAGCTCGTCTCCAAGCACCGCCTCCTGGATCTTGTCGCGCCTCTCAGCCAGCCATTGCTCAAGCAGGGTGGGTTCGATTTGCTTCCAATCTGCTTCAACGGCACGCAAGACGATCTTGCCGAGAATCGACTCGGCAGCATCCAGAGCCTCCTTGTCGGCCTTCCTCTCGGCAGCGATGAGCTCCTTCTTTTCCTCCATCAGCTTGGCAATCTGCTCTTCGATTGCCTCAACGGTCTTAGCCATGCAATCACCTCCATAAAGCCTACCCACCATTACGGCAAGCAGCCCGTTTCTGCAAAACATCACTTGAAGATTGTACCAATCCCCTTATTGTCCCAACAAAAAAGCATCTGCCCAAACCCAGTGCCTTCACTCGCTGCATCATGTCCTCGTCGTCATGTCCTCCAGCTGTGCAGAATCCACCAACTTGCCGTTTTTTCTGGTCTTGTTCCTACGCATCTACATATGTATGTAGTACAATAAGCATATCAATTCGAATCACGGTTAGGACCCTACATGCCGAACAAACCGAAATCCGAAGCGCAGGGCATCCAGCTCTCTTACCGCTACCGCATATACCCGACGCCCGAGCAGGAGAAGGCCCTTGCCTTCGAGTTCGATGCGTGTCGCTACGTGTACAACCACTTCCTGCGTGCCCGCACGGAATCCTGGGAGCGCACCCAGAAGACGCTTCGCCGCCCCAAGCTCGCACCGGGCGCAGACCCCAACGCAAAACATCCCGAGTACGTGAAGGACTCCAACGGCAAGACCGTTTGGGAGGAGTGTGTCAACGAGTCCTACGATCCTAAGGCCAAGGCCATGGGCAACATCCCCAGCAAGGAGCTGACAGCGCTCAAGAACTCCTGCCTGGACGAGGATGGGAACCTTTGGCTCAAGCAGGCCGACTCCACGGCGCTTGGCTACTCGACCAAAAACCTCGATGCCGCCTTCGACAACTTCTTCCGAGGCATAAAGCAGGGACAGAAGATCGGGCATCCCCGCTTCAAGCGCCGCTTCGACTCCGCGCAGTCCTACAAGACGCAGGGCGGGCAACTTCTCGGAACGTACCCCGACGGCAGCCCCGCCAAGCTGATCCTCAAGGGCATGGGCAAGACCCCGGTTCCGTCGCCCATGCCTGAGGAGCATCCGCTCCGCACAGTGCGCTGGCAGTACGTCTACCTGCCGAAAGTCGGCAAGGTCCGCGTCAAGGTCCACCGCATCCCCGAGGGAACCTTCGTGGCAACGGCTGTGGCCCGCACCGCAAGCAACAAGTACTACGTTGCGGTCAACGTCAAGGACGCCGCACCGAAGCCCGTTCCCGCCGGGCACGGCGAGGTGGGCATCACCTTCGGCGCATCCCACTGGGTGACGACCTCCGATGGCGAGCAGATCGACCTTCCCGAGCGGATGGACAGGCTCCAGCGCCGCAAGGCGATAGCCCAGCGCGATCTGGCCCGCAAGCAGAAGGGCAGCCAGAACTTCAAGAAGCAGAAGCGCAAGGAGGCCCGTGTCGGGGAGAAGATAGCAAACATCCGAAAGGACGCGACCCACAAGCTCACCCGAGAGCTAGTCGATTCCTACGACGTGATCGCAAGCCGCAACATGGGCTCGTCCGACATGATGCAGCACAAGACGGAAGCCACCAAGAACCTCCCGAAGAAGGTGCAGCGGGCCCTCAACAAGAAGACCACCGACGGCAATTTCTTCGAGTTCAACCGCCAGCTGGCCTACAAGTCAGCCTGGGCCAACCGCGCCTTCGTGGAAGTCCCCAACGACACCCCGACCGCTCAGGTGTGCAGCCGTTGCGGTCACGAGGAGCTTGTTCTGGCAAAGGACCTGCGCCCCAAGTGGACGTGCCACGAATGCGGCGCCCAGCACGACAGAAAGGCAAACGGTGCGCAGAACGTCCTGGAAGCCGGCAAGGACATCCTCGCAAAGCAGGAGCAGTCCTTCGTCACCAAGGCGAAGAGATCCCGCGAGAAGAAGCGAGCCAAGTAGCTATGAAAGCAAAGTCGGATGAGGAGAGGGAAACAGGAGAGAAATGTCAATAGAAGCTTCTTTGCCGATGCTGTTGGCGATATTCGGAGTCAGTTGCTCGGTTTTCGGTGTGAATATCTTGGTCATGGGGAGGCTCTGCCGTTCCAAGGGCATCGAGCTAAGCCGCCAGGACATTCGTCAAATGCGGCAGAGTTATGTATCTGTTGCAGTTGCGCTTGTTTGCCTGATTGTGCTGGTTGCAACCTCGGCATTGTCTCTAATCGATGCAAGAGTCGGTCTTGCGTTGATTGCATTCGAGTTGGTAGGCGCAGGAGTAGGGGCATTTGCCGCAAAGAAGTCGGTTGATGATAACTGGGAGCATATTAAAGAGAAGCAGCAAACAAAAGAGTCCCGCGCCGAGCAGCGCAAGAAGAAGGAGGCATCCGATGCAGGGAATGATTAGCATGGAAGGCAGCAGAGATCGATCGAAAGAGCATGGTCGATGCAGACATCGAGATGGTGGAGAAGGTCGGACCGTCTTGTCCTCTGATATGCTGAAGAAGCTCGTTTCCGGCAAAACGGTCGATTGGACCGGCGGCTCGAAGCTGGTGCCCACCAAGTCGGGCGACGGTTGCGGGATAGAGATCGACACGGTGTGTTAGCGATCTGCAAGTGCAGAAAGTCCCGCAGCGTGCTTGTGCACTGCGAAAGAAAGGCAAGTAGGATGGCAGACAACAGGGAAAAGCATCCGTTTGATGATGAATCCGATTGGTGCGAGGTCTGCACTTACTTCAGCGGAGAGCACGCCGAACACACTCTGACTCCCATACAGTGGACTGTAGTGGATCACCTCCTTGGCTTGAGTACCGACGAGCCGTACAGCGACGACTACCTTGCAGATCAGATAGTCCCCGCAATCCTCAAGGCCTTCAAGGAGATCCAAGCTTAGCAAACTCGCATTCGGATGCGAATTTGCTATAATGGATCCATACCGCCGTCAGGGCGGGAATAGACGCTTGCGGAGATCCGAGAGCCCGAAAATGACCGGGCGGGTCGCAGAAACAAGAAGACCTGGCAGATTTTGCAGTTCTTTGAAATAGATAGTCCCTGTTCAAACGGGCTATCTGCACCCACAGGTTTGAGACCTGCCGGATCTGCCACGGTTGCTGAACTGAGCAATTCTCGCAATTTCTCCGCACCTCGTTCGAGACCTGCCAAATCTGTCACGTTCACCGAACTGATGCCTGAGCCTAAACCCAATGTCCAGTATGTCCTTTGTGTCCAAATTATCCAGCTTTATACCTATACGGCTACATATGTATGTAGTATAATAGTCGTATCAATAGGGCTGCATGGATTAGGAGCATTCTATGGACAGCGAGAACCACAACCACCTCGTCTCGGTTATCGGAAGGTTGCAACTGTGTGCCGTGGAGCTGAACCGCATTATGGAGGCGGGGGACAGCGCACCTGTGCTCGGTTCCGTTGATGAAGCCGTTGACCGCATCTTCCAGGTGCAGCACAGCCTCTCAGAGCTCGCAATCGGCAAAGAGCCTGAGCATGCGCAAGATCCCATCGGCAACAAGCCGCTCATCTACGGCGAGACCGGTGCGGGCAAGTCCGTGTTCAAGCGGGATGAGATCGTAAAGCGACTCCGTACGGAAGCTTCCAGTAAGGCAGATATCCCTCCGGTCGAGATGTGGATTCAACCAGAGGACATCACCTCCGCCGTTGATTACGTGGAGTTCGTCGGGAAGAGGAACCATGCTGAACCCCGATAAGACCCACCGTATCGCGCAGATGCTCTGCCGCCACGACTTCGAGCGAGTAGGGCACACTCAAGACCTTGAGCGCACGACCTGGTTCTGCCGCAAGTGCGGCTTGGAGATCTCCTGCGACGCCCCGCGCCGAAACGGTGCCGAGGGCAAGTGCGAGAAGTGCGGGCGCCTCCTCTCCAAACACGAGGATCGCTGCCCCGACCACCCCCACGCCGCCGTCCGCACGTTGGGGAAAAGACGTTAGAGAAGGATTTGCAATGTCAAACGAAGAGAACCATACCGAGCCCGAGCTGAAAGTCCAGATCTCGCTCTTCATCCCGAAATCCCTGAAGAAGCGCATCGCCCAGTACTGCATCGACCACGACACCACCCAAACCGTGATAGTGACCGAGGCGATCCAGGACTGGTTCGAAAAGAAGAGCCCCGCGCCCTGCGCAGCGCGAACGCAACCTGTTTCGCAGTACGGCGAGGCGATCAAGGACGCTGTAGGCTACAGCCTGTTCATGGCGACCTTGACCACTGAGCAGCGCACTGTCTTCAAGCAGCACGCTGAGGAACCCGGTGTGTCCACGATGGGCGATTTGGTGAGATCCCTTGAGTCGTCGGGAGACCCAAGGGCCCGGTCCCTGGCATCCCGGATCCGCCAAGCCGCCGGTGATGGCAATGCCTGAGCGTTGGGAGAAGGCGATGTCTGATAGCAAGACGCATACCAGCCAATGTTGTGTTTCAGCCTTGCTGGCTGTTGCGCTCCTGACGGCAACGATGTTCCTGCCCTGCGCAGCGCCTTCCCAGGGATATGCGCAGGAGGCATCCGATGGTTCCGCCGAGATCTCCGATGGATCATTACGATCCGAGGTTCCCAGAGCACAGCAAGTTCCCAATCGTGGCAGCCAGGATGACGCATCGCAAACCCGATGATTGTGAGGAGAGAGCATGAACTCTGAGATCTTGACAGGGCATACGTGCAGTGGATGCAGCCCAGAACTACTCGATAGATACCTGAAGGTAATCAGTCGAAGAGGGGCAGGAGAAGACGCTTATCGTTCTGAGTTGGAGGATTATCAATTCGAGTTGAGTGTCATGGCGTTTAGGACAAAGGATAAACTGCGATTCACTGATCGCAGCGTCTTCAATAGAGCCGCATTTGCTTGTCTCTCCGGAATAGGGGCGGTAGGCAGCTTGATGTCGGCGATTTGGCTTGGGATCGCCGTAAGCTCTCCGAACCAATTGGATTTCCTCGACTTGCCGCTTTCAGCGGGCGATGCAGGATTTTGGTTCGCAGCGATGTCATGCATAACCGTGATCCTCGTATGCCTTGCCTGCTTGCTCATGCGATCCGCGTTGACATTCCGCAGAACATGGAGCCAAGAAGCCCTGAACCTCTTGTTCATGGATTGCAAGATCGAGCAGATGATCGAGAAATTGGAACCCCCCTCTGAGCACCCCGACGGCGAAGCCGTAGCAAAACGCAAAGAGTCAAACTGAAAGTTAATGCAGAAAGGAAGCAGATAGAGAAATGGAAGAGAACAAGAAACAAGAGACGGTGACCGAAACGGCACCGATGCCCGCAGCAAATCAAAGCGAACAGCCCACCGTAGAGTCACCCGCCGTGTCCTACATGGAGGAGAACGTCTCGGCAGTTGATGCCAAGCCGCAGAAGATAGCCAAGATGGAAACTGCCGAGAAGCGCATCACCAAGCATCTCGCCACGCAGAGCATCACTCCGCAGGGGGAAAGCATCCGCACCGCGCTGATTCCGCTCTACGAGCGATATGAGCTCACCGGTGCGGCACCGACCCAGTCCGCCTTTGCCGAAGCCTGTCAAGACCAGCAGGTTGGAGCTAGCGTACTGGAAATGCCAAAAGACCCGTTCCGCCCAACTGGAAAGCGAAACGCCCTGATCGCCGCCGGCTGCGTCGTGGCCGCAGCGGTCATCATCGCAGGAGGCGCATTCGCCTACAGTCAGCTCACCAAGCCAGCCGAGCCGTCCCATACCACTCCTTCCACGGCAACCGTCCAGCAGAAGGAAGATGGCAAGGTGTCCGTGAAGGTTAACTGCGACGGCTGGAACGCCGACACCTCGACCCCGATCGTGGTATCGGTCTACTCCGGCGACGTGAAGGACACCCTCACCTCAACCGACGAGAACACCGTGGCACCAGATCCCCTGTTCATCAAGGAAGTTGAAGCCGGAGTGGAAACCGACCTGGACGACATAAAGGACAACGGCACCTACACCATCGCAGTGACCGGCTCCCCGATCCTCGACGACGGCACCATCTTCGACCTCCCTGAACCTCAGGTGGTTGACTTCGACACGGCAAAGGGCGCATCCGTTGAGATCACCCTCATCGCCAAGGCAGCCGACCAGGTAACCGAGGCCGACATCGCAGCAGCCCAGGCAGCCGCAGTGGCATCCGGTGCAGACGCAGAGAAGGTGTCCGCCAAGGCAAGCAACGCCACCAACAAGGCAGCCAGTGCCCAAGGCGGCACCGTAGCATCCGGTACAGCCAACGCCGCCACCAAGTCCAACGCCAACAAAACCGGCACCACGATCCCGTCAAGTAACAACAACCAAGGCAGCAACACCGGTTCCAGCACCGGAAACACAACCCAAACCCACCAGCACAACTGGGTACCCCAAACCACAACCGCGCATCATGATGCAGTGTACAAAACAGAAACCAGCTATATACATCATGATGCTGTGTATGAAACACGTACTGTATCGGTTTGTGTAACATGTGGCGCAGAGAACCCTTCTTTGCAACATTCAAAAAATCATGTTCTGAATGGTCAAAGTGACCAAGTGCGTGAAGTAGAAAAAAAAGTGTTGGTTAAGAATGCCTATGACGAACCAGTTACCAAACAGGTTCTTGTATCAGCTGCATATGATGAAACGGTAACCACCGGTTACAAGTGCTCTGACTGCGGTGCAACGAAATCGAATTAACCTCTTCTAGTCTCTTCCTTCAAAAAGGTCACCTTCGGGTGGCCTTTTATTTTACACTAGCTTAATAGCACAACATAGTGCTATACTGGTATCATTGTTGCAAAGAAGGAGGACAGCGGATGGAATCGATTAACAAACCAGAGACAGACCTGCTCGGCCGCCGCTGGTACCGTATAGACGTGTACAAGGGCGACAAGCTCTACGACCGGCTCTGCATAACGGCAGAGTCCGACAAGGCGGCGGAGCTGGCATGCCACCGAGAGGCAACCAAGCTCGCCTTGCTGGGGAAGACCCGAACCTTGCGCCTGTACCCAGACGACAGATCGCATCTGTTAGCCGAGATCAACTCGAAGTAGGATCACTTACTGGATTGGGATGCAATGCGAGCCGAGATGAGAGATAGCTTTAGCAGAGAAACCTGCTAAAATAAAAGAAGACGCGGGGCACGCCCTCGGTCGTTTGGCTATCGAATTGATAAAAGCAATTACGACAAAGGCCGCCTGCCGGGGCGGCTTTTGTCGTATTAAGAAGCTAAACTCTGGAGCCTAGCAGAAAGTGAAAATGTAGGCTGCTACTAAGAGCAACAAAATCAACTCTTTCATGCGCAACCTCCTTTCTTCCAGGAGGGCGCTTTCTCTCAACGACGCACCGCGTCTTGAATTAATTCTAACTCATATTCGCATTCGAATGCGAATATCCGCCTATCATCTGCGCCGTCCATTACCTTGACTGCCGGCGGTGCACCGATCGTGCGCCCGGGGCTTGCCTCAGATGAGCATAGTCAGAAGAATGACTTCCATTTATCGAAGAGCTTCGCATAATGCTCTCTGCGCTCATCGGCAACCTCTGCGCATCTATCAACAAGGACATCCATTTTAGCCTCATCGGGGATCTCGTCGATCCGTACAAGCAGCACAGGGTCGCATCGGAACAGTTGGTCTTTGAACCAATCCTTTCTCTTGGCCTTTTCTGTGTTATGCGATGCATCGTCCAACTCGATCGCAAAGTACATCTTGTCGTACTTGTCGAGGACAAGGAAATCGACATGGAGCTGTGCGATGGTACGAAACCATAATGCTTTTTCCTCCTTGTCATCACTTGTGACATTGAAGATATCGGCGATTCTAACCTTTGGGCATACCGAGAAACCCTTTTTGCTGCACGACTTCTTGAGAAGTCGGTAAAATTCCACCTCTCTTCTGGTGAAGAGGTATTTCTTTTGCTCAACGGGGTACCAGAAGGCATTGCCTTCAAGCTCATCTAGGTCAAGCCAGGTCTTCTTGTTCTTGGCCTTTTCTTCTTCCTCGCGTTTCCTCGCGGCTACGATCCGTTTGTGCTCTTCCATATGCTCGTCGATTATGGAAGATGCAAAACGGGAAGACCTGTTCGAGATCAACAAGTCCTTCTCAAATTCCGAGAGCAAGCCTTCAGCTTTCATCTGATCGATCAAGGCGTCCTGTGCTGGAGTGCTGTAACTCGATACACCGTGCGAGAGCCCGTTGTTCGAGCTGAAATACCCATTTCGTTTGTTGTATGGGTCAGAACCCAAAGGCCCATATTTCTCCCTGTATGCAGGTTGCTTCGAATAAGTCTTCTTGGCTTTCTGCTTCTTGCTTCTTCTCCCAATCGCAAACCCAAGCAAGAATATGAGGGCAAGAATCGTGATAAAAGATGATAGGAGATAGCCCGAGCTCATAAGCATCCTTTCCTGAGTGAGGCCTGGTTCCAATGGTACCATCAACGTCGTTAGCCCTTTGACCGCCGGCGGTGCACCGATCGCACCGCTCGGCTCGCCGAAGGTTTTCTTCCCCCATTCGCAGCATCATGCGCCGCAGGCTTCCTGCCTTAAAGCTTATTGGGAATGACATCAGCATCAGCCCTTTTACTGAAAAGAGCCACCCGGTTAAGCAATGGCCGTGCATCTGCGTGCTATCTTTGCTCCCGGCATTCGTATCGTAGGATGCATCCCGATCCTGGGCCTGGGTAGGGGATATGGCGGGCAAGCCATGCAAAGTCTCATCGTCCTTTCATGCGTTCTTGCGGGAACGGATTTGCCCAGTGCCGATCGCTCCGTCAATTTCCTTGACTCCAATGCGTTGATGCGAGCCCCTACGATGCGCAGTGCCAAGCTTGGTCGCCGAAGCGCGAACCGGGAAGTCCCCTGGACCCTCGAAGCACCGATTGCCGCCACATGCCAAACTGCATTCTCCCTTACCCATTCGCAGTTTCGAAGCACCGATTGCCCCTCGTTGCAAGATCCTCAACGAACATCATCGATCAGCGAGCAAAGCGAGCGTATCTATCTATCAATCCATCAATCGACCAATTTCCACGAGCAATCCCGCTCTTGCAAAGCAACTCCCAGCTGTCAACTGATCGCAACACTTGTAATGCCCTAAACCTCAAGGCACAGCCGTCACCGCCAGCCGTTCCCATTCGCCAATCAAGCGAATCGAATCGCACTGCCCAGCACATCGTCCACACATCGTTCCGCCCGCAGACCGTGTCGCATTCCCGTCCCGTGCAACTGGAAGCCCCCTTTTCCCAGCTTGCCCCGCTTTGCGACCATCATCATCTCCAAGCGCACGGCATTCCGCCGACTATCAGCGAACCATCGCCCCTTTGCGCACCAGCATCCGCAAATTCCGCCTGTTTTTCCGCCCCCCAACCGCCACCAGCATAACATTGCCCCGTACAGCGCGTCTCAGCCACCTCTCCAAGCATATCCCAAGGTCGCATTCCCGTGTCTCTCCCCATATTCAGGCAATTTCCCCTTTTTGCTTGACCATGCCGCAAGCACCTCGGTTGCTTGTATGGTTTCTAACGCTCCCGTCCCAGATCGCAAGGGCTGCCCTACGGCGCATCGGCGGTAAGCCGCCTTGTCCCTTGGCTATCTGCTCCTTAGTGCGTTTTACCGAAACCAAGCAACGAAGGTTGCTTGCAACAAAATCAAATCAAAAAAGGAGGAACTGAAAAATGAGAAAAGGAGAGAACATGGTAACACTGGAGAAACTGAGGTTAAGAGAGGTGGCACTCAACAGCCTGCTCGCAAAGATGGGCAAGGACCTGCGCGTGAAGGCGACGGTGGTCAGGAAGAACAACGTGCAGAAGCCGGCGTTCGGCATCGGAATTGCAGGTGCCTCATTCCAGATAAGGTGCTATCCAACGCCTGAAGATATGGCGATGTCAGATCTGGCGCTTCTCAACGAGCTTGCTAAGAAGTTCCAGGAGGCGACTTCAGGTGTGGCGGTTGTGGATATGCTGCCGAGTAGGGAGGACCTGATTGCGCATCTAATGCCACGCGTCATGGGCTCTGCCAACGCCGAATGGCTGAGGGAGGCTGGCAGGCCGTGCAAAGAGCTGCTTGACATGGTGATGACTCTTCAGTGCAGGGTCGACCTCGACGGCATCAGTGAATACGGCGAGGTTGCAAACATCCAGGTGACCGATAGCCTTCTGAGGCAATGCGGGCTCGCTGTCGACGAGGCGTTTGCGATCGCGATGAAGAACATAGAGAGTGTTGCGCAGATAAGCCCGATCCGCACAGTTCTGGAAGAGCTTCTTGGCGAAGAGCTGCCTGACGGCGGCAATGAGCCGAAGATGATCATCGTGAGCAACGAGCAGCGCTGCAACGGGGCACCGTTGATGTTCTCGAAGGAGATCCAAGGCGAGCTGCTTGAGATCTTCGAAAAGCGAGCAGTGTACGTGCTCCCATCGAGTATCCATGAGTTCATCGCCGTTAGCGCAAGCTACATGTCGATAGATGACTTGAGGGAGATGGTGCGCACCATCAACGAGAACGAGGTTGATCCTGAGGAACGCCTGACTGACGAGGTGTACACGCTCATCGGCACACCAGAGAACCCAGTATTTGGCATGAGTAGCTGCCTGGGCGCTCAAGGACAGGAAACGTTCCTGACGGCACGTTTCTAAAAAGCAGGGCGGGCTCGGTAATTGCACCGCCGGGCCTGCCAGTAGAACGCTTTGTATCACATAATGTATCACGAACAGAAGAGCACGCCGACATTGCATCCCGGCAGGCTCTTCTTTTTTTGTCATATGCCTCAGCCTCCCCGGCGCACACCAATCGTGCGCCGGGAGAGGTGCTTGGCACCTGAACAGCACAATATTCTAGTATTGTCATATCGTACAACCATGATATACTTCTACCTGTAAAACTCCTTTCTCGAAAGGTATTTACTTGGTGTAAAGCCCCTGCCCTAGCCGCAGGGGCTTTTTGTTGCCATGAAAACCCGAAACAACTATTATTAACAAGCTTTCGTAGTGCTCGGCAGATTTATGGGTGAAGCCTCCCTGAAAGGAGGTGGTGCCCATGGACGTAATTATGGTAGTTGCAGCAATATGCGGTATCGTTGATTTTGCCATCGATATGGCAAAGCCCATAAAACAATTTGTTCGAGAAAAGAAGATGAACAACAACAAAAAGACCAGGCACTAAGCCTGGTCCCAATGTAGGTTGCTTCACCCGTATGCTAATGAATTGAACCCTCGTTAGTTTTGTCGGGCGCTACGTTGGTTTTATCTTACCAGCAATGACAGGATATGTCATCTGGTTTTGCCGACAATGACACATTCTGTCATTGTCAGCGCCTCTTCGACCCACCAGCCATGCGATCAGATGCATCCAAGACTCGATGTCTTTTGTCATTGAAGAGATATCGAACATTTTTTGCTGCATGTCTTCCAAACCCATCGTTTGCCCATTTCCAAGCTCATCATCCATATTCGCATTCGAATGCGAATATGAGAAGAGGGTTTCCCCCGAACGGGAAAACCCTCTTCAGTGCCGTAAATCAGCCCTAATTACGATTGCACGGGTTGGTTGGCGGTATCTTTCTGCACATCCTCAGGCGATGCGGTCACACCGCAGGTGGAACATTTGTAGTCCTTCAGGACGGACTCGTTGTATGCCGCCTTGTCGGTAACCGTCTCATCCCATGCATCCTTCACCTTCACAGTCTCCTTATGTGGAACCTGCTTGGTCAGTCCTTTGTGACCGGTTTCCCTCAGATGATCGGTTCCGTCGTTGGTATCCGGATCAAAGTATTCGCCGCATGTGTTGCAGATGGTCGAGTAAACGGTCTGATTCTCGTAAACCGCGTCGTGATGCACCACATGCGTCTCGGCGTCATGGTGAACCGTCTCATATTCGGCAACCCAGTCGTGCTTATGCACATCTTGGGATGCTTGCGAGTTTCCAGAGGCGTTTTGGTTGTCGGTAGGTTGCTCTTGTGCGGCAATCAGCTCAGGCTGTTGCGATCCATGAATCGCAAACCCGATGCCGATGCCGGCTGCGAGCACAATAACGGCTACGGCGATCGCAATCGCCGTGATGCGAACGTTGCCATTCGGCTTGCTAGGATCGTTTGGTGCCTCTTGCTCGTTCTGAGTGCTTTCGCTGTCTGCCATGTAGTCACTCCTTTCTTGAAAAGGGGAGGGTGCCAACATCGGCACCCTCCCAAGTGTCCCGACAGGGTCCTAGAGGCTATTCCTCGTCGGACTCACCATCGGTCTTGCCCTTAACTGCGGCAAGCTTGCGATGACGGTAAGCATAGGCACCGGCACCGCCAGCCAAAGCCACGAGGGCGGCGATCAGCGCATAGATCAGCGTCATGTCGACGCCGGTCTTGGAGTACCCGTCGCCATCAGGGGTATCGAGCGTGTTGTCATCGGGCTCGGAAACCGAAACGGTCTGACCCTTATCGTCGATGTCCTGGTGGTCTGCGATCTGGATGCCGTCCTTGTAGGCAACCTCGAATGCCACCAGATCCTTGCCGCCGAGCTCGGAGGCATCGAAGGTGAACTCAAGGTCAACAGAGCCGTTCGCCTTGTTCGGCACGAATGTTGCGACAGCGGTTACCTTGCCATCGCCGACGATCAGCTCAGTGCCGGTGGACTTGTCCATCAGCACGCCCTCGATCGTGTACTCCTTGCCGGGAATCAGGTCGGTGTGCTCCACATGATCGACCACGGTTGCCTCACGGGAAGGCAGGAGGGTGTGGTCACCATCGGTCTTGTCGGTAGCCGTGGTGGAGAGCTTGGGCGTGACGATCTCAACCGTCTGACCCTCGTTCTGGATATCGGATTCATTTGCGATCAGCTCGGAGCCCTTGAACAGGAACTCGAACACCACGGTTTCGGTGTCCTCGTTGTAGATGGAGTTGATCGGGAAGTCCATCGAGACGGTGCCCGACTGCTCCTCAGGCGTGAAGGTCTTCTTCTGGATGCTGAGGCAGCTTACGATGTCAGGGTTCTCCTGCATCACCTTGGCAATGGCCTCGTAATCCGGGTTCAAAGGAAGCACAGGTGTGTCCTTTGTGAGCTTCACCTGATCGTCGGTGTAGGTGCCAATCTCCTTGGAATTGGACATATCAGCGGAATCGCTGAACTCAACAAGCTTCCAACCATCGTCGGTCTTTTCAAGGTACTGACCGGAGCCGTTGTCGTCAGACCATTCGTACTTGCCGGCGACAAGCTTAACCTCATGGCCATCGCCGAACGCCTTGCCATCGATCTCGATGGCGGAAACGTCGCCGGAGTCAAGTCCGCAAGCAGCCTTCAGGTCGTCTGCGAACTTCTGCAGGTCCTCAGCAGAGATCGCCGAAGCACCCTCGCCGGAGAGCAGTGGCAGGCCTGTGGCCTTGTCCATCAGGATACCTGCAACTTGGTACTCATCGCCGGGAACAAGGTTCTTGCACTGGATCTCGTCGGTGATGGAGGACTCGTGATCGGCAGCCATATGCTTGTCACCGTCAGCGGTGTCGGTAGCGGTAGTGCCGATTTGAGGAGGCACCACAGTAGTGGTCTGATCCTCGTCGTCGATGTCCTCATGTACGGTGATCTCGATCTGGTTGCGGTACAGCTTCTCAAATGCTACGAGCTTCTTTCCAGCCAGAAGGTCAGCATCGAACTCGAACACAACGTCCACAGAGCCATTGGGCTTCTCAGGGGTGAACGTGGTGGAGGCGGTAACTGGGTTGCCGTTCGCATCCAGCAAGGCCTCACCGGTTTCCTTCACCATCAAGGGGCCGGAAACCTTGTACTCCTTGCCGGGAACGAGGTTCTTGTAGGAAATCGAGTCTACAACGGTTGCTTTATGGTCGGCGATTACCTCCTTGTCGCCATCGAGCCCGTCGGCTGCATTGGTGTGGATCTCGGGAACGACGATGGAGACGGTTTGCGGGATATCGGTAATCTCCGCATGCGTTGCGATTTCCTTGCCATTGGTCAGGACATGCTCGAAGGCAACAAGGCTCTGATCCTTCTTGAGGTTGGAGCCGTTGAAGGTGAACTGGATCTCCACTGTGCCCGCCGTTGCGTTGGGGATGAACTGCTTCTCGGCAGTCACGGGATTGCCCGCCGCGTCCTTGAGCACCGCACCGGTAGCCTTGTCCATCAGCTCGCCTTTGAGCGTGTACTGCTTGCCAGGGGTGAGGCCGTAGTAGGCAACGGTATCGGTAACCACCATTTCGGTGTCCTTGACAACCTGCTTGTCGTTATCGATGCCGTCGGTGGCGATGGTGCCAATTACAGGAGGCTTAACAGTCACGGTTTGGCCCTGGTCGCTAAGCTCCTTATGGTCAGCGAGGATTCGGTCAGGATTGTCGGTGGTTGCGAGGTCTTCGAACACGACGAGCTCGGTGGAATCCGTGAGGTTGGATCCGTCGAAGCTGAACTCGACGTATGCGTCCTGTTCCTGGCTCTTAGCCGTGAAGGTGACGGAGCCATGGACCTCGTTGCCGGCTGCATCCACATAGGGCTTGCCGGTGGCCTTGTCCATCAGGGTGCCGTTGATGATGTACTCGGTGCCCTTCTGGATGTTGTCGCAGGAAACCTTGTCGACAACGGTCACATCGGGCTCGGCAACGACTTCCTGATCGCCATCGGCCTTGTCGTAAGCCTGGGTGGAGATGGATACACCTTGGTCGGTCAGGGTTCCAAGGTTGACGGTGTTGTCGGCGTTGAAGGTGTTGTCACGGGAAACCGTGAAGTCCTTCTTGATGAGCTGGTAACCCGCATTTGCATCGCACGGGAGCTCTTCCAAGGTGTACTCATCGTAAGGAAGGGCGCCACGCTCATCGTCCGGATCGGTGATCTTGGTCTCATCGCCGTCCGTGTACTGACCGAACCACACGCCGCAGGTAGGATCGAGAACCTTGGCAGCATCGAGCAACTTGGCTACAAAGCCCTGAATGCCCTCTGTATCCTCGGACATGATCCAGTCGTTGCCGTTGGTGTCCTGCGTGTGCTTGTTCCAAGAGGCTTTGGTGGAAGCCTTGCCGTTCTCGCCGGTGACGATCACATGGCTCTCATGGGTGGTCTTGGAAGTGATCTTGAAAGGCACCCCAGCCAAGGAATGCGAGTCATCCGAAGCTGCCTTGGTGAACTCCACGTCCGAACGCATAATCGGCTCAGCAACCTCAGGTGCATTGTAAGAGTGAACGAAATCCAAATTGCCATCAGAAGGTATTTGTCGAACAAATACCTGATCCATACCAAAAGGCTGAGGCAGATTGTATCCCTGGGGAGCTTTAATTTCCTTGATGATTGCCGTACCAAGCGGAAGCGAAATGGCTCCATTTGCAGCACGATAGAAATCATCACCGCTTACTTTATAAGGAAGCGTTGCGATGACATTTCCATCTGCATCATGGACATCAAAAGATTGGTCTGCATAACGAAGGTCTACATAGCCATCTTCGTCCGTTTGTAAAATCCATTTGCGTGTTGGATTGCCAGATGCTTGAGCTTCAGCTTCAGTATTGTAGTAGCCATCGTAGTATTCGATGGAATACTGTGCGCCATAAAGCTTTGCACTACCAAGTGGAAGATTACCTTCGCCAGTGTAGGTTTTCTCACCATCGTACTTACCAAGAAGTGCACCCACAGGGTCGCTTTGCGGCTTATCAACCAAATTGCTGGTCGTGGTCTGGCCGCTGGTGATTCGAACCTGATGACCCTCCTCATCGAGCGCATACCCCTTAGGCGCCTTGAGCTCCTTCACGGTGTACTCACCGGAAGGCAGCAGCCCCGACTTGGCATAACCGTTCTCATCGGTGGTCAGCTTGGCAACTGCCTGGTTCGACGAGTTGTACACGGCGTACTCAGCGCCGGCAAGGTCGTAGCAATCGTTGCCATCGGAGATCGCCGGGTTGGAAGAGGACTTGTTGATCTCAACCCAACCGCCGAAGTTCTTGATGAGCGTAACCTGTGCAGAGATGTGCTGGTAGCCGATGAGCCCGTACTGGTTGCGATCCTTGCCGTTGGTGGCATCAGGCGGGGTGATGTACAGGTCGTAAACGACCTCGCCCGTCTCCACGTTCACGCTCTTCAGGGTAGCGGAGTAGGTTGCCTGCACGTTGCTGGCAGGTGCCGCAGCGCGGTCTGCGCAGTAGCCGGTTGCGCTAACGCCCGCGAGCTTACCCGAGAAGTTCGACAGTGCGAACTGAGCCGGGTGCCAGCTCCAGGTCGCACCAATCCAGCAAGTGCCGGAAAGGGTCTGGTCAACATCCGCATCGGGGTTGGTGGTCGGAACCACCGTAACGTCGGCAACGGCCCACTTCGCCTCAACGACCACGGATTCGGTTACCGTGGAGTTGAAGTCGTACTGCTTGTCGTCTTCGGTGTACCAACCCAAGAACTGCCAACCGGTATAGGTCGGGGTTGCCGGTGCACCGCCCTTGACGCTTGCGTAGGACTTGCCCCAGGGAACCGTGACCTCCTGCTTGGCGGTCTTGCCGCCGTCGTTGGCGTTTACGGTGACGGTACACTGGGTCTGTACCCAGGTGCCCTCCACCTCGTAGCTCTTGTTGATAGGTGTCTCAGTCCATGAGAAGTCCTTGCCGGTCTCGGCATCAATCCACTTGAGGCTCAATCCCTGCTTGGCTTTCTGTGCAGCCAAGTCGGCAAGAGGCGTGTTGCCGTTCTCGTCGGTGTAGTACACCGGATCGGCGTTGACAGGCTGTCCCGGCGTGAAGTCGGTTCCACCGACGAGCACGGGTAACGTGTCATCGTCGAGCCCGTCCACAGTGGCCGTCACAGTGTAATCTGCCGGTGCCGCATATGCTTGCTGAGGGTTCGAGAGAGCCCAAGTCGGCAGAAGACCCACGACCAGAACGACTGCGAACAAAGAGTTCACGAACTGGGTGAGACGCTTTTTTGCTTCTGCTTTCATAATCTTTCTCCTTTCTTTTTTAGGGGACACATTCATACGATGATACCGCAGCCGTACTGTTACCTAGGCGGCAACTACACGTTTTGTCTGCTGAAACATTCTATTGCCCCTCCGAACAACTACGGTCTCTCTGCGTTTTCTGCAAGCCTGTTGCGACACTGCGGTATCGTGTGCCATCACTGTATCGCAGACGGCAAAAAAGAAGAGCCAAGGTTTCCCTTGACCCTTCTGCAAAGAGATAAGCCTATCAGCAAGCGTCTCTTAATGAAAAAAGCAAGGCGTTTTCGCCTTGCTCGTTGCTGTGCTCTTAGCACTGTATTGTGATGCTTTGCTATTTCACTACCAAAACATTATTACCGTGCCGGATTGTCCTTGCCAAGCTCCGGAGCATTCGTGCGCACATCGCTCGGCTCAGCCAGCTGTTCCATCAATGCATCGATGCCAATCCCATTGGCTTGATCCAGGTAATCGCTCAAGCTGTGCTTGCGGTTCTTTGCGGAAACCACCAAATCTGGCTCGCCTTTCGAATGTTCATAGCGCTCCAAAGTCGGTAGCCAAGTCTTCTCAGCCTGCGCTTCCAAGAATCCGATCAGCGGGCTCAGATCACCCGTCTCGTCGTATTCGTCAAGTGCCTTGTAGTACTGAGACTTGTCCTCTTCGTACACGACAACCGGCGGATGGTCATGTGTGATGAGATAGTAGTTCATCAAAGCACGGCCGCACCTTCCGTTGCCATCGGCGAATGCGTGGACTCCCTCAAACCTTGCGTGAAAGAACGCTGCGGCAACCAACGGCTTGCTTCCCGCGTAGGAGTTGATCTCATCCAGGTCCTCCTGAAGGTTCGCCTCCACCTCTTCGACCGGAGCGGCTATGTCATGCCTGCCGACACCCCATCGGTCGTCCTTCTTGAATTGCCCCGGACGCTCGCCCAACTCCCATCTGCGCTGGTCGTAGGTAAGCTTGGCGATTTGATAGTGCATCTCCTTGATGGATTCGAGTGAGAGAGGGGTCTTCTCATCGAACCATTTGAGCATCAGTCTGTAAGCATCCTTCATGTTGCTGATCTCGAACAGCGTCTTCAGGTTTCCTGAGTATCCGCTGACTTTTCCGCTTTCGAAGATCTCACGGGTATCGTGATAGGTGATCTCCCTGTTCTCGATTGCGCCCGAGTTGTATGCGAAAAGAATAGAGAAATTCTCCAAATGCGATTCCAAATCTGCAGAGGACTCGATTCCAAAGCCCTTCCACAGTTCGACAATATCCTTGTATCTGCTCATTTCTTTATTCACCTCCTTAGTCTTATTCCCGTCCAAAGCCATCGTCACGGACGATATGCTCAGGCTCCCTATCATCATCTGCAAGACTCATCAAATCACTTATTCCGATTTCTTTTTGACATGCAAGCATGGCTATTGGCTTTTCGACCTGCTTGAAGCTGTCATCGAGGATTGTTGCCAACTCCTGCTCGTCGACAACCGGTACCTTCAGCAGCTCCACTGTTCTCTTCTCAAGATAGCGGTTGAGCGCATCGAGTCTGTCCTGCGAAACAGGGTAGAGCGGATGGTTTTCAAGCTTGAAGCCTATCAACTTGCGAAGTGCGCTGTGGTTCTTTTCCGACATCGTGAGCCCAACCTGCTCGATGAACGGCAAGTTGCTGAGCCGTGGATAGTACACGGTGTTGGCTCGATCCTCAAATTTGTCGAACTCATCTGCCATATCATAAGGAAACAGCGACAGGTTGTGGTCGAACAGCGGTGCCATGCCCAAAACATTGCCGGTCTTGTTGTCCCTCAGGACTCCGAAGTTCTTGGCATGTCGGTCTGGATTGCAGATCAGCGCATCGAACAGGAGCATATCCCTGTAATCGTCCATCATGTCACGACTGAACGCATGCGCCACAGCCATGGAAGCCGGGAACATATGGCCTTTCGTTGTGTAGGCGAACGGAACATACGAGACGTCCTTGGTATTGATGAGAGGGCAGGTCGATGCCAGTTTTCCCTTCCACATCTCAAGATTGTAAGACACGTGCTTGATCCCCATACGCTCTGCAATCTGGGATGCGAAGTACTCGGAATACGGTTCCATTCCAGAGTTCATGAACCCGGTAGAGCCTGCTTTGTACAGCACCAGCTCGTTATCGATCCTCCTCCAAGCCTTGGGGTACTGACCGTTGGTGGTCCACTCCGTTGATAACCCAAGCTTGTGCTTGATGCCGGAAGAGTATCCCGTGTAGGCAACGATCGACAACGCCTCGTCAAGATCGTTGTCGAAGAGGTTCACATCATCGAAAGAAAGATCCTCATGGCCATCGTCCAGCCAATACGAGTCATTGACCGACAGACCCTTGCAGGTATCCAAGATTCCGATGGAGTCATTGGCTGATAGACCAGCCGTAGCCAATATCTCGGCCACAAACTTCCGGTTCTTCGGGATGGTCCTGGATTTTGCCCATGATGCGATGTCGTTTTCCAAACTCTCGGGACTCATTCCCATAGGCCAGAGCTTCTTTGTGCTGAGATCGCAATCTGTAACCTCTACCTTGAGGTTCGCAAAGCGGTCATAGCTCAAGTTGAAGCTCATAAGTTCCCGATTGTACAGTTTCAGTGCATATCCCTTTGTTTCCTGTGTCACACAGACTCCTCCTTTCAATAGATTCATGTTGTGACAGCGAAGTAGTGTGCTATCACAACATATGCATTATTTCCTTATATGCTCATGCTTATCTATCATTATAGCACGATGTTGTGCTATATATCCACCAGAACATAATCGGCTACTCGTCGAAATCGTCATCGTCGTCTTCCTCGCTGTTTGCAGCCTCAGCGTCTTTGATCTGCTGCATCGCACCGAGCGGGTATCCCATCATTGCGCTCAAGGTCTCTTCCGAGATCCCAGGGTTGGCATTCTTCAGGTACTCGAACACGCTTGAAGCCCTGCGGTTCATGCTGGTAACGCTATCGTTGGAGAAGCAGAGCAGTTCTTGGTTCTTGAACATGACCCCGTTGATGAGGTACCCTCCTTGCCGCCATACCGCCAACTCGCCGTCTATCGTGATCTGCGCTATGTGCTCAAGCTCTTCCTGGGAAACCAGCCTGATCCTGCGGCCCTGCCTCCTAAGCGCATGCCTGATGACGGTACGGGTATCGTCGTCGGGTGTCTCAACCGCATTCCCAGCTTCCGAGCCGTCGTACCAGTACAGATCAATAATAAGCCCCTCATCGTCCAAAAGATCGAGCCTTACGGTAAGCTCGGTGGCCAGGTTCAGCCCTTGCTTTGCCCAAGGCTCGTTTGCTGTGAAGTTGTCGGTTGAGAACACGTCGAGCTTGCCGTTCTGGTAGTACACAATGATCTGCATGCCACATCATCCCTTTCTTCGTTGTTTCGCCTCTCACTCAGGCAGGCATCTTGGAATGCCTGCCGTATCAGTGAGCAAGGCGAGCGTATATATCAATCCTCATCATTTTCATAGCACAATGCCACGATACAGAAACAGCAGTACCGCACGATACCGTGCTGCACTGCTGTAACCCGCATGCCCTGTTCCTAACGCTCGTCTTCTGAACCCGGATCGTCCCGGTTCACATCCGAAACGTCTTTCTGTACGTTTTCATCTAGCACATCCGAACCGAACAGCTTGTTGAACTCCGACTCAGAAAGCGTTGGTCCAGGATCCTTGTATTCAACCTTGTAGTCATCGAACCCCGAAAGTTCGTAGAGCGAAACGCCATCCTTACTGAAGTTCGTTTCGAAGTCCTTCCATACCGCGAACCTTGGCGTACCCGGCTTGTAACCCATCCATTCCTGCTTGATGCAGTCATCGTCATCAACTGCAACATCTTCAAGGGCGGCGATGCCTTGCTCAGGATCGCCGTTCCAAAGCACTTCCGCAAGCTCAGTGCGCTCCGTCGAGCATTCCCAGGCCATCTGCTCGGCCAGGTCGGTGCACATCTGCAACCCGTCCATGTCCATGAAGATCTTGGCAGCCAGCGAA
>ERZ779877.1370-NODE-1370-length-21164-cov-3.486901_pt1 | contig 21164 bp, 17 predicted proteins | sample MGYA00511556_ERZ779877 | MGnify/ENA primary metagenome ERZ779877 (study PRJEB29588, sample SAMEA2159338) | human gut metagenome | biome: human gut; feature: human-associated habitat; material: faeces | place: Denmark | collected 2008/2010 ...
AAAAAAGTGGCGTTCAGCCACTTTTTTGACACTCTGCAAAAAGGCCGGATCGATCCGGCCTTTTTTGCGGTTATAGCTTATAATTTACCCATTTGCAGTATTCCTCAAGCCCGTCCTTGCTGCCGTCCCAGTCGGTGCATACCTCGGCGTCGGGAAAGACCACCATTTCGTGCAGTATGGTGAGGGGGCCTATTTTGCATATGCTGTAGGGCAGTATCTTGTGGTAATATACCGTCATGCCGCTGTCCGACAGGAAGGATACGTCATCGAAGGAAGTACCCATGTTGTAGTAGTGATATTTGTAGTTCTCGCAGAGTGTCTTCAGGAAGGGGCTGTCCTGTATGTGCAGGTTCTCCGCCGTTACTTCGTTGAAGTTCTCCCGAAAGTGCAGTTCAAGATTGGGCTTGTGATCGTGCTGCTTTTCCCAGCGCCGTACTACGGAATCCACCCATGAAAATGGGGCGCGCCGGTCCTGTATGACGCAGTTTATGCGGACGGGAACCTTCAGATTGCCCAGAACGTCGTCAGTGGCGGGGGCATAGAGGAAGGCAGAGTCTTTTTCGTATGTACTGAGGTGGCGGGAGACGTTTATGCCTTTTACGCAGGGATATTCCACATCGAACATGTGGGTGATGTCTTTTGCGGATTCGGAGGGGAAAAGGGTGTTTACGTAGACGATCTTGTCTTTGAGTATATCCAGCATTTTGCCGAGATAATCCAGATTGTCACAGGGCTCGCCGCCGGTTATCATTATATCCTCGATGTCGGAATCCGCTATGCGGCGGAGCACCTCGAGGGTCTTATCCAATGAGACGTCCAGCGTATCGTACATCTTGCGGGATTCGCAGAAGGGGCACCTCCTGCCGCAATTGTAGGGCACGTAAACGTGAGCAGTCTTCTTGGGACGAACGGTATTTTTTATATTGTCGATGTTGTCAAGGCAATACATTGGCAGTCCTCCGAAGGAATATAAAAAACTATCAATAGGATTATATTTCAACACAATAATTATAGCATGGGCAGGGGCATTTTCAAGAAAAGTTTATCCTTTAACAAATTCGCCATTTTTCTTTCGCATGACCGTTGAAATGGCCCGGGTAAATATGATATATTTAATAAAATAAACCTATTTAACCCCCGCGTGTTACTCCACTTAAATAATACGTGAAGGGCTAAAAAAGGAGAGGATCCGCCGCGGCTGGCGGTGCGGCAGTGTGGAGACCTGTCGTAATGGGATAATTGCCTTTATCCCGAGGCCGTTCCTTGCGGAGGCAGAACGGTCGCAGCCGAAAAAAGAATATGGCAAAGGTAAGCCTCAGAAACATCAAAAAGGTCTATCCAAACAGTGCGCCCAAGAAAAGGGCCAAGGACCAGCCTGAAAAGAAACACAATCTTCAGATTACCGACGAGGGCGTCGTTGCGGTGCAGGAGTTCAACCTTGACATTGCAGACAAGGAATTTATCGTGCTGGTAGGCCCCTCCGGTTGCGGAAAGTCCACAACCCTGCGCATGATAGCGGGACTTGAAGACATTACCGCCGGCGAGCTGTACATAGGCGACAAGCTTATGAACGACGTAGCTCCCAAGGACAGGGATATCGCCATGGTATTCCAGAACTACGCCCTGTACCCTCATATGACGGTATATGAGAATATGGCTTTCTCCCTCAAGCTCAAGAAGACCCCCAAGGACGAGATAGACCGCAAGGTAAAGGAAGCGGCGGAGATACTGGACATAACCCAGTACCTCGATCGAAAGCCCAAGGCCCTTTCCGGCGGACAGCGTCAGCGTGTGGCCATAGGGCGCGCAATAGTGCGCAACCCTGCCGTATTCCTGATGGATGAACCTCTTTCCAATCTGGACGCAAAGCTGCGCAATCAGATGCGTGCGGAGATAATAAAGCTGCGCCAGAGGATAAATACTACCTTCGTCTACGTTACTCACGACCAGACCGAGGCTATGACCCTGGGCGACCGTATAGTCATAATGCGGGACGGATTCATTCAGCAGATAGGCACCCCTCAGGAGGTGTTCAACCACCCTGCAAACCTCTTCGTGGCGGGCTTCATAGGAACTCCGCAGATGAACTTCTTTGATGCAAAACTGGATAAGGACGCTGACGGATATTATGTAGAGCTGGACGGTGCAAGGGTTCACCTGCCCGAAGAAAAGCAGCAGGCGCTTAGGGCCAATAATGTTGAACCACAGGATATAACCCTCGGCATAAGGCCGGAGCACATAATGCTCTGCTCTGACGACGCGGCGGCGCACATCAGTGCAACCGTGGACGTATCCGAGATGATGGGCAGCTCCGTGCATCTCCATGTAAACGCCAATGGCAAAGATGTTGTGGTGATAATCCCCACAATAGACCTGGACGGCAGCGCACAGCAGATGTTCGGCTACGGAAGCAAGGTAAACTTTACATTCGGCGGCAACGTGCTGCATATGTTCAGCAAGGAAAACGAGAAGAATCTCATCTGAACCGTATAACGCTAAATTGCTTACTCCCCCGGATAACCGGGGGAGTTTTTAACAGCCGGTTTTTTGTCCCAAATTTGTAAATAAATTGTGCAAAAGTACACAATTACCCCGATATATGGTATATTTCTATATAATTCGATACTATTCGATCAATTTATATTTTATATAGGGGTAATGCATGATGAAAAGGTTGATGGCGATGCTAATGGCGACGGTGCTGCTGCTTTGCGCTGTGCCGCAGCAGGCCCACGCGGCGGCAGACTATAGCTGGATAAAGGTAAAGCTTTCCACAAATAATGCTACCGTGCTTACCATGTATGCTTCCGGTAAGTATTTTATCAAGGAAAACGGTGCGGAGTTTACCGGAGGCACGGTAACGGTGCGCAGCAACGGCGACGGTACCATGACGCTTTACCATTCCGGCTCCCAGGGGGAGATATATACCGGCCAGTCGCTTTCAATAATGCGCGAGAGGGTATCTCGTGAGGCGGGTTATATTAAGCTCAACGGCAGATGCTACCTGGGCCATTTTAACTTAAAGGTGATGTCCTCCGGCTATATACGCGTGGTAAACGAGGTACCGCTGGCTCACTACCTTTACGGTGTGGTAGGGTATGAAATGAGCAATACCTTCCCTATAGAGGCCCTGAAGGCACAGGCGGTGGCGGCAAAGTGCTACGTGCTTTCCAACATGACCACATCGGGAGATTACTATATAGGCGACACCTCGGCGGAGCAGGTATACAAGGGATATAACGCCTCTTATACCAATGTGATAGAGGCGGTGGACAGTACGCTTGACGAAATACTTGCAGTAAACGGCAGAATGCTGTGTACCTACTACGCTGCCAGCAACGGAGGCGAGACTCTGCTGCCCAGCCAGGCGTGGCCCTCAAAGCGGCTGAGCGACGGCGGCTACGATATACGTCTCGATCCATACGATCTCGGCAACGCATACAGCAAGATGGAAACCATAAAGCTCCCGGTGAACATGGGCGGCGAGATAAGCCCGGCACTGATGAATATGCTGCTGGACAAGGCTTCGAGGGCGCTGGGCTACCAGGTTAACCAGATAGACGGCATATATTCCGTATCCGTACATTCACCCAAGTACTCAGGCACCAGCCGCTGTATGTCAAAGTGCAGCATAGAGCTTGCGGCCAGCCAGAACGGAATGGGATCCGAAAGAGTGACTCTGGAGTTCTATGCCAGCGAGTTCGAAAGCTATGGCGTGGTGTACGACAAGACACTGCGCGCATACTGGGGCGAAATGGACTCATCGGGGTATTATAAGATATACCACGTGCGCTTTGGCCACGGCGTAGGAATGAGCCAGCGGGGCGCGCAGGCAATGGGAAGCGCGGGCATGAGCTATAGGGAAATACTGAAATTCTATTATCCTGGCGCTTCCTTTGCGAGCATCGATGTATCTGCGCCGCAGGATCCTATCAATAAAAACAGCAGCGTGGAGTTTACCCCCTCCGGCAGCTGCGTCGAAGCGGTCACTACCGGCGGCGTGAAACTGCGTTCCGGAGCAGGCACAAAGTACAGCAGCATATGCACCGTTCCCGCGGGCAGCACCGTATACGTATACGGCAGCAACGATGGATGGGCTCAGGCAGTGTATGATGGCAAGAGCGGCTATATATCCGAAAAGTATCTGGAGTATAAGGGCGAAAGGCCGCAGGCTGAGGCAACCCCGGCGCCGTCCGGCAGTCCTGCTGCAGATGCTCCGGAGGGCGTGCGGGCATACGGTACTGTGAACGGCTCCGGCGTGAATATGAGGACAGGCCCCGGCACCTCCTATGAGAGCATCGATAAGCTGGAAAGAGATACGCAGCTGTACATATACGATTCCGCGGGGGGCTGGTATCTGGTATCCACGCCAAGCGGCAAGAAGGGGTACGTCATATCCACATATGTGAGCATAACGGGCTACCCAGCGCAGAAGTCAGATGCCGATGAAGAGAAGGAGGTACCGAAGGCCGATGGCGCAAACGGCGGCGATAATGACAGTGAAGCGGCAGATATAATACTGGTTCCGGAATCTGTGGCCTCAGGCATAGTGACGGGGCAGGGGGTAAACTTCCGCAATGGCCCCGCGGTGTCCTATGCCAGCATAGACAAGCTGGATAAAAACACCAGCATAAGCATATACGGCAAGACCGGAGGCTGGTATTATGGCGAGGCAGGCGGCAAGCTTGGATATATCAGCGAAAGCTACGTAAAGGTCACGGGCGGGGAGAAGCAGGAGAATATCAAATCTCAGGACGATGCCGCGACTGTTCCGAAGCAGGACGATGGCGGAGATACAGTAAAGGTAGGCCGGGTGACTTCCTCCGGAGTGAATATGCGCATAGGCCCCGGCACGTCGTATAATTCCTTAAAGAAGCTTGAAAAGAACACCGGAGTATACATACTCGGACAGTCCGGAAACTGGTACAGCGTCCAGACAGGACAACTGAAGGGATACGTACACAAGGACTACATACAGCAGACAGGCACACAGAAGGTAAACGGCGGCTCAGATGCTGCCGGCAGGGGCGTTACCACGGGCAGCGTCAGGCTGCGCAAGGGCAGCAATACCGATTCAGCGATAATAGCTACTCTGAAAAAGGATACAGAGCTTATACTTTATGGCAAAAAGGATGGCTGGTACTCCGTAAAGACCTCTGACGGAACGGAGGGCTTTGTAAGCTCAAAGTATGTAAAGGTGACGGAAGCATATGCGGGGGGTGAGCAGCAGAATGCAGGCAGGGCGGAAAGCGACGACGCCATAGGCACTGGAAAAACCAATACCAAGGTGAATATGAGGCAAGGTCCTTCCTCCAGTACAAAGAAACTCGCGCGCCTGCCCAAGGGCACCGAGGTTACTATATACGCTAATGAAAATGGCTGGTGCCTTGTGGAATACAAGGGTACAAGGGGCTACATATACGCGAAGTACGTTACGGGCACTGTACATGATAAAGGCACGGCCGTAGGCACCGGGGAGAATGATAAAGATACGGCAGCGAATGTGGACAGCGGCTCCGGCGTGGTGCTGCCCAGAGGCGAGACCAATTCCAAAGTGAACTTCCGGAGCGGCCCCAATACGAAGAATACCAAGGTTTACGAAACCCTTAAAAAGGGCGCCGAGGTGGAGATAATAGGCCAGACGGGAAGCTGGTATTACGTCGTATACGGCGGGCAGGCGGGCTTTATCAGTTCCGATTATCTCAAGCCCACAAAGGCGGGTACTGTGGACATACAAAAGGTCAGCTCAGGAATAACTCCGCAGAAATGCGTAACGAATTCCGAAGTGAACATCAGGAGCGGTCCTTCCACCGGCAGCAAGAAGCTGGGCAAGCTGGATAAGGGAGAGAATGTGACGGTATACTATGTATCCGACGGATGGTGCTTTGCAAAGTGCGGAAAGCAGTACGGCTTCCTGTACGACAAGTACGTGAGCCTGGCAAATCAATAAAAAAATAAGACAAAGAAAAAAGGGCCTGCTGCCGCGATAAAAGCGTCAGAAAGCCCTTTTTTCATCAAAAAAAGCGGGGAGAAGCCGTCAGAATCTGTGACCGCATATATCGAGAAGGTATTTGCGGAACATAACTATCTCGGGGGAGCTGGAGCGGTCGGCGGGGCAGATAAAGCTGAGATAAACCAGCCCGGGAGGGTTGAGAGGCACTGCCGCTACGCCATAATATGAAGCGAAGGAACGGGGCCCTATGGATACCCCCTTGCCGCTGCGGATAAGGTTTATGACCGTATGTATACCGTCGGAACGGTATACGCGCCCGGGGGATATGCCGTGCTTTTTGAAGGTTTCCTTCAGCGTTCTGTCCTCGATGGAGCCTTCCAGGCCGGTTATCATGGCACTGCCCTGCAATTCCCGGGGGGAAATATACTCCATTGTGCTTCTTGGATCCAGAGGAGACATGAGAACGCACTGGCTTTCACCTATAAGATTGCAGCAATCCAGAGGGGGGCAATCGTTCATAAGGCTGTGGGGCGGAAGCCTGTCCAGCGCCAGATCTATGGAGCCATCCTTAAGTCCCGCAAGGTAGTCAAAGCCCGCCTCGGTTATGAAGGTTACCTCTAAATCCGGAAGATTATCAAAAAAAGATGCTATATCCTGAAAAAGACCGTTTGAATACACACGCGATCCCATGGCGATGCGAAGATGCTTTTTACACCTGCTGTTCTCAAAGCCTATGCTGCGCTGAAACCGCTGCCAGCTGTCTACTGCGGGCTGCGCCGCATCGCAGAACTGTCTGCCCCTTTCCGTAAGGTAAAACCCGTGGGATGCCCGGGAAAAAAGCTCGTAACCCAGCTCCTTTTCAAGCCGGGATATCTGCTGGGAAAGGGCGGACTGGGAGAGGTAGAGCCTGCTTGCCGCCTTGGATACGTTGTGATATTTCGCAACTTCCAGGACATATATTAACTGAAGTATGTTCATTGAATACTGTCCCTCTTTATAATAAGGTTTGCTAATATCACTATTATAAGGTCGCGCTTTACACAGCGCAATAAGCTGAAATAAAATATAAGCAGGAAAATAGAAAAAAGTCAGTCAATTCAGCTATGGAACAACTCTTTTAGTATGATGGGAGGCAGATAAATTTGGAAAAGCATCTACTTTACGGAAATGAGGCAATAGCAAGAGGCGCGTATGAAGCCGGGGTGAGGGTATGCTCCGCATATCCGGGAACGCCCAGCACCGAGGTGTTTGAAAACCTGACCAAATATGGAGATGACCTGTATTGCGAATGGGCGCCAAACGAAAAGGTGGCGGTGGAGGTGGCATACGGCGCCAGCATCGCCGGAGTGCGCAGCCTCGCGGCCATGAAGCACGTCGGCGTGAACGTGGCGGCAGACCCCATCTTTACCGCGGCTTATAACGGAGTCAACGGAGGATTTGTAATAATATCCGCAGACGACCCGAGCATGCATTCATCGCAGAACGAGCAGGACAACAGGAACTACGCAAGGGCCGCCAAGATAGCTATGGTGGAGCCGTCGGATTCTCAGGAGTGCCTCGATTTCATGCATACTGCATACGAGATATCAGAGCGCTTCGATATGCCGGTGCTGTTCAGGACGACCACAAGGATAGCCCATTCAAAGAGCATCGTGACCTTTGGCGAAAGGGAGGAGCACAAGGCAAAGGAATATGCGCGCAACGTGCGCAAGTTCGTATCCACCCCCGCCAACGCATACGCAAACAGGGCGAAGCTGGAAGAAAACATGAAGAAGCTTGAGGAGTACGCATGTGATTGCCCGCTTAATGTAGCAGAAATGAAGGGCGGCAAAATAGGCGTTGTGACCGCCTCCATAGCGTATCAGTACGCAAAGGACGCTTTCCCGGAGGATACGTCTTTTCTTAAGCTGGGGCTTACCAATCCCCTTCCCATCGAGCTGATACGAGGCTTTGCAAAGAAGGTCGATAAGCTCTACGTCATAGAGGAGCTCGACGGCTTTATGGAGGAGCAGATGAAGGCCGCCGGCATAGAATGCGTGGGCAAGGAGCTCATAGGCGATATGTACGAGCTCAACCCGCAGATACTTAAAGAAAGGCTCTTCGGCGAGAAGGCCGCAAGCGTGGAGCTTGACGTGAAGCCTGTTCCGCGTCCGCCGGTGCTTTGCCCGGGATGCCCCCACCGCGGCTTCTTCTATACCATATCCCGCCACAAGAACGCGGTAGTGGCAGGGGATATAGGCTGTTATACGCTCGGAGCGGCCGCGCCCCTTTTCGCCTTAGACAGCTGCGTGTGCATGGGCGGAGGCTTTACGGTTGCCATGGGCATGGCGAAGGCCTTTGAGCGCAGCGGCGTAAAGGATAAAAAGGTATTCGGCATAATGGGGGATTCTACCTTCTTCCACAGCGGGATGACGGGCGCGGCGGAGATAATCTATAACAAGGGCGAGGTTATTCCCGTGGTTTTGGATAACTCCATAACAGGCATGACGGGGCATCAGGATAACCCGGGCAGCGGCTATACGCTGCAGGGGGATGTGGCGGAAAAGATAAGGATAGAGGACGTACTTGCTTCCATTGGCTATGAAAAGGTTATTATAGTGGATCCGCAGGATCTTAAGGCCATGGAAAAAGCGGTAGAGGAAGCCATGGCTTCCGAGGTGCCGGCGGCTATCATAACCCGCCGTCCCTGCGTGCTGATAAAGAGGATAAAGCACGATATAGGGTTATGCGAGGTGGATGCGCAAAAGTGCATAGGCTGCAAAATGTGCCTAAAGGTCGGCTGCCCTGCCGTTATGGTAAATGAGGGCAAGGCGCGCATAGACGCCGCACAGTGCATAGGCTGCACCGTCTGCGCCCAAGTATGCCCCAAGGGCGCTATTTCAAGAAGGGAGAAGTAATTTCCATGGAACAGAATAAAAGCGCGATACTTGTAGGCGTAGGCGGCCAGGGAACGATACTGACGGCGAAGGTTCTGGTAAATGGACTTATGCGCGCCGGATATGACGTAAAGATGTCTGAGGTTCATGGAATGAGCCAGCGCGGTGGAAGCGTATCTACGCAGGTGCATTGGGGCAAAAAGGTATATTCCCCGGTGATAGGCAAGGGCGCGGCGGATATAGTCGTGGCCTTTGAAAAGATGGAGGCGGTGCGCTATGCCGACTATCTCAAGACGGACGGGATAGCCGTTATAAACGATTTTGAGATAGAATCCTCCACCACGGCGGCGGGTATGTGCGAATATCCCAAGGGCTGCATAGAAGCCATGAAGAGCAGATTTAACTGCTATACGCTGAACGCGGCAAAGATAGCGGAGGATATGGGCAATCCCAAGTGCATGAATATAGTGCTCTTCGGCAGCATGGTAAAGGTGCTGGGCATGGACGGCATAGACTGGGAAGCGGTGATAGCGGATACCGTGCCGGAAAAATTCAGGGATATGAACATCAGGGCCTACCGCGCCGGATACGGGGCCGTATAGCCTGATCGGAAGGGATGCTTATGAAGGTTCTTGTGATAAATCCGGGGGCAACGTCAACAAAAATATCCGCCTTTGACGAAGAAAAGGAGGTCATGCGCGTCAGTATAAGCCACAGCGCGCAGGAGCTTTCAAAATTCGCCCATATAGCTGAGCAGATGCCGTACCGCAAAAAACTGATACTGGATGCGTTGAGGGAAAACGGCATGAAGGTATCCGACTTTGACGCCATATGCGGAAGGGGCGGCCTGCTTCGCCATATCCCGTCCGGCACATATGCCGTAAACGACAGAGTCATACATGACATACTTCATCCCGGCTATGGCGAGCACGCAGCAAACCTGGGCGCGTATATCGCAGAGGAGCTTGCGAAGCCCGCAGGGATACCGGCATATTTTGTGGATCCGGTCTGTGTGGACGAGATGCAGGATATTGCGCGTATATCCGGAATGAAGGGCATGGAGCGGCAGAGCTTTTTCCATGCACTCAATCACAAATCGGTGGCGCGCAGGGCGGCGCAGCAAATGGGGAGGTCATATGAGGAGCTGAACCTTATCGTTGCTCATCTGGGCGGCGGGGTATCGGTGGCAGCCCACGAAAAAGGAAGGGTAGTTGACGTATATAACGTCAAGGACGACGGCAGTATGGGGCTGGACAGGGGCGGCGCGCTGCCGGTGAACGCCGTAGTGGAGCTGTGCTATTCCGGCCGGGAAAAGGCGGAAGTGAAGCGCATGCTTGGCTCGGAGGCGGGGGTGTATTCCTACCTCGGGACAAAGGATTTCCGCGAAGTGGAAAAAAAGATGAATGACGGTGACAAGGAAGCAACGCTGGTATTCCGCGCCCTTGCCTATCAGCTTGCCAAGGATATAGGTTCCATGGCAGCTGTACTGCGCTTCAGGGTGGACGCCATAGTATATACCGGAGGTATGGCGTACAGCGAGAGCCTGTGCAGAGAGATAACCTCATATGTTTCCAAAGTGGCGCCGGTTATCTGCCTGCCGGGTGAGGAGGAAATGAGAAGTCTGGCCGAGGGGGCGCTGAGGGTGCTCCACGGCGGGAAATGCTCTGAATACTGATAGGAGATGTTAAGATGATCACCATAGAAAGCCTGATAAGGACGGCGTCAGGCATGGCTTCCGGAGTAATAGCGGTAGCCGCGGCGCACGATGAGGAGGTACTGAAGGCGGTTTGCGAGGCAAAACGAAAGAATATCGCAAATGCCATACTGGTGGGAAATGTAATACGGATAAAGAGCATACTCAGTGAACTGGGAGAAGAGGACAGCGGCTTTGAGCTTATTCCGGCTGACAGCGATGCGGATTGTGCCGCAAAGGCCGTCAGCGCAGTGCGAAGCGGAAGGGCAAACCTTCTCATGAAGGGAATACTGAATACTGCTGACCTTATGCGTGCTGTATTGGATAAGGAAAACGGCATACGCACCGAAAGGCTGATAAGCCACGTAATGCTATATCAGCCTGCGGGATACAGGCTCATGGCGGTTACGGACGGGGGCATGAACCCCTTCCCCGACCTCGCAAAGAAGACCGAGATACTGGAAAACGCTGCCATAACAATGAAGAGTATAGGTTTTGGAAAATTGTATGCAGCCTGCATATGCGGCGCCGAGGTGGTAAATCCCAAAATACAATCCATGGTGGACGCGCAGGAGCTTGCGGGAATGTCGGAGCGCTGGAGCAAGTATGATATGCAGGTCTACGGCCCGGTAGGGCTGGATCTTGCAGTAAGCCGGGAGGCTTGCGCGCATAAAAAATACAACGCCCCCGGAGCCGGTATGGCTGATATACTTCTGGTCCCCAATTATGAGGTGGGCAATGCAATGGGAAAGGCCATGTCGCTGTTTGGCGGCGCAAAGAGCGCGGGAATAATCGTTGGGGCAAAGGTACCCATAGTACTGGTATCCAGATCAGACAATGCGGAGACAAAGCTGGCGTCGATCGCCTTTGGAGCGGTTGCGGCGCAGGGTTAACCAAAAAGACGAGGTGGGGATAATATGATATCGGAAAAAATGTACGTCCTGGGATCAAAACAGTCCTGCATACGTGAAATATTTGAGTTCGGACTAAAACGCAAACAGCAGGTCGGCGAAGAAAACGTATTTGATTATTCGCTTGGGAATCCTTCTATACCCACACACAAGCAGGTGGATAATACCATAACCGGCCTTATACAGGAGGGGAACAGCCTTATGCTTCACGGTTATACGCCAGCCGGCGGAGATAAGCGGGCCAGAGAGGCCATAGCGGAGGATCTGAATGAGCGGTACGGCATGAATATAAGCTCAAATAACCTGCTGCTGACCTGCGGCGCGGCAGCGGCCGTTATAGCGTCCCTGAAGGCTATCGCCGTAAAGGACAGCGAGGTAATAGTGATCGCACCATACTTTCCTGAATACCCGATGTATGCAGAAAGCAGCGGAATGAAGCTCGTGACGGTGCCGGCGGATACCGAGGCGTTCCAGATACGGTTCGACGAGCTGGAAAAGCGCATAACCCCCCATACTCAGGCTGTGATAGTGAATTCCCCCAATAACCCCTCCGGCGCGGTATACGGCAGGGAGACGCTGTGCCGGCTGGGCAGGCTGCTTGAGCAGAGAAGCGCGGAGTACGGGCATCCGATATATATAATAGCGGATGAGCCCTACCGCGAGCTGGTATACGACGGCGCCGAGGTCACGTTCATACCCAAGCTGTATGCAAATACCATAGTGTGCTATTCATATTCCAAGTCGATGTCTCTCCCGGGCGAGCGCATAGGGTATGCCTGCGTGACGGACGAGGCGGAGGACAGCCATGAGCTCCTGCTTGCCATATCCGGCGCGTCAAGGAGCATGGGCCATGTATGCGCCCCCTCCACCATGCAGCAGATGCTGGCGCACTGCGTAAAGCTACGCCCCGACGTGGAGGCGTATGACAGGAACAGACGTACCCTTTACGACGCGTTGGCGGAATACGGCTACAAATGCGTTAAGCCCAAGGGAGCGTTTTATCTTTTTGTTGAAGCGCCCGGCGGGGACGCAAAAGAATTTGCCGCTCGGGCTATGAGGAAGGATCTTCTTGTGGTGCCGGGAAATGAATTCGGCTGCCCCGGCCATTTCCGCCTCAGCACCTGCGTTTCACATGATATGATAAAGCGCAGCCTGCCCGTTTTCCGCGAGCTTGCCGAGGAAATGCAGGCATAGCGCAAAGAATCACCCCTTAGGAAGCATGATTGCGCCGCACATCCGCAAGGATCGCCGCGGCGCTTTTTTATTATCCTTTTCCATTGACGCCGCAGGGCTGCCGCACGCCGACTGTGTGAAAAATATGACTCATAAAAATAGGTTTTTATGCATTGACAAAGAATTTAACCGCGATTATCATATAAAGCGGCAATTTGATTGATGAGAATTATTAATGCTAACGATTAGTAATAGTACTGGAAAGAAGGCACGCGAAATGAACGAGACAAAAAAGGTATCTGCCGTTGACTTTTTCTGCATAGGCTTTGGCGCCATAGTCGGCGTGGGCTGGGCTGTATCCATAAACAGCTGGATGGCAGGAAGCGGCGGCCCCCTGCCCGCGGCGCTGGGCTACATACTTGCCCTGGTTATGATGATACCGGTAGCGCTTTGCTATTGCGAGCTTTGTGCAATGCTGCCCGTAACAGGCGGCGGAATGGCATATGCCTTCCGCGCCTTTGGCGATAATACCGCCTTCATATCCGGCTGGACGGCTTTCGGTGCATTCATAACCATAATACCCTGGGAAGCCATATATGTAGTCGATATTCTCAGCATATTGTTCCCGGTGCTCAAGCATGGCGAGCCTTTATATACGCTTGCCGGGGCGGATATATACATAGGTCATATAATCGTTGGCACGGTAATTTCCGTAATACTGTACTGCATAAATCGCAAGGGCGTTTCCGCTTCCGCCATACTCCAGAGGGTGCTGTGCTTTGTTCTTGTGGGAAGCGGCGTATTGGCTATGATATTTGCCATGGGCAAGTTCAGCTTTGCCAACTTAAGCCCGGTTTACGAAAACGTTGGCAAGGGATCACACAGCAGCTTTTTAGGCGGTATGCTGTCAATACTTGCCTCGGTACCATTCTTTATAGCGGGGTTTGAGACCATACCGCAGGGAATCGAAAGCGCCGGCGGCAACATAAAGTCAGTTGGTAAAACAGTTGTGCTGACAGTTGTAAGCTCCTGTCTGTTTTACGCGCTGCTGCTCTTTACCCTGGGAGGGGCGATGCCCTGGGAGAAGTTCATCGGGTTTGACAGCCCGGCGGCGGCATTGCTATTCCGTGATATTTACCCCGGTCCTCTGGGCCAATCCTTATATCTGCTGATACTTATAGGCTCCATATGCGGCCTGCTAACCACATGGAACGGCTTCATGATGGCCTCCTCGCAGATACTCATGGCGATGGCTCGTGTCAGCATCGTACCTGATGTACTTGCAAAGCAGCATCCGGTCTATAAGACTCCGGTAAACGCGTTAAAGGTTACGCTTATCGCCTCTCTTATGGGCCCCTTCCTCGGCAGTGGGCTTATAGGCGATCTTACCACCTTTTCGGCGGCGGGATACGTTGTCAGCTGGATGCTCACAGCTTTCTGTCTCATAAAGCTTCGCCGCAGCGAGCCCGGCCTTAAGCGCCCTTATACGATACCCGGAGGGGCAAAGACAGCCTGGTTTGCGGGACTCTGTATGGCTGTGCTTCTGGCTCTGCTGCTGATGCCCGGGCAGCCTGTATGGATAGGCAAGCTGGCAACGGTGTTGTTCCTCTGCTGGATGGCCATAGGCGGAGTGCTGTATGTGCTTGACAGCCGCCAGCGCGCACGTTATTCAAAGCTCAAAAGGGCATCGATACTGTTTGCCGGCATGGCTGTAGCTGACGGTATGCCAATGCCTGAAACTATGGAAATATACGACGAGAGCTATAAGATACTCTCCTTTATAGTCCCGGATGAATTCGTGGGCCAATCGCTTATGGATATTGGCTGGGGTAAGAACAATGGCCTGTTTGTGCTCAAGATAGAGCGGGATACGGAGATAATGATGCTGCCCGCAGGCCGCACGGTTATGGAAGCTGGCGACCACATATTTGCCATGGGAGCAGAACGCCATATAAAGAAATACTGCGCTAACCATGACATAGGAAAGCACACTGTAACTCCCTTGAAGGAGTTTATGGGTATGGGCAGGGGCGAGCGGCAGGTGCCGCTCCGCTGCGCCGAGATAAAGCTTAATGGTAGTGAACCCTATTGCAACGTATCCGTAAAGCATTCCGGCATACAGGATCAATACTCCTGCGTGCTCATAGGCCTGAGTCATGGCGGTGTGCAGCCCATAGTGCCTGACGGCGACAATGTCATGGAGACCGGCGACACCATATGGGTGCTGGGAACGGACAAGAATGTTGAGAAGCTGCTTGCGTCATAAAGCTCAGGCCCCATAGATGGCCTCGCAGCATTAGTATATTGAGAAAGCCCCCGGATTTCCGGGGGCTTTGAGGTTTTGGCATGTATAAGGCGGAAGAGCTTTGTCCGTGAAGACCGCAGACACTGCTGCTTCGCTTTTTACAGATCCAGCTTATAATCCCCCGGCTTGATCAGGCCACGTCTGCGCATAAGCTCGGATACGGCCCAGGATACAAGCGCAGGAACAACTATGGCCACCAAAATGAGGCCAACAATATCCCAAGCGGTGGCGCCGTCACCGTTGACCCAGCCCACGATGACGCCAATCGGACCCACAAGGCCGCAGGTCCCCATGCCGGAGGCGATTGCAAAGCCGTTCTGCTCCAGGTGGAACACGCAGGTCGCAAGAGGTCCTCCCACCAGAGAGGCGGCGACCGCCGGAAGCCAGAGCACGGGCTTGCGCATAAGGTTCGGAACCTGAAGCATGGAGGTGCCGAGACCCTGCGCCGCAAGGCCCTGAAAACGGTTCTCACGCCAGGAGGCTACGGCAAAGCCCACCATATGGGCGCAGCAGCCGGCCACACAGGCGCCGCCCGCAAGGCCGGTCAGCCCGAATGCAGCGCATATTGCCGCGGAGCTGATGGGAAGGGTAAGCACCGCGCCCATTACGGCGGAGACGAGAAGACCCATGACAAAGGGGCGCATCTCAGTCGCCCACATGATAAAGTTGCCTATAACCGTGCCTATCTTTCCGATTGGCGGGGCGATGAGCATAGCGGCAAGCACGCCCGTCAGGATGGTCACGGCGGGGGTAACGATCAAGTCCACCGGCGTGCGCTTGGAAACCAGCTTGCCAAAGAAGATGGATACAATGCTCACGAAGAAAACGGACAGGGGACCGCCGCTGCCGCCCAGCGCGTTTGCCGCATAGCCTACGGTCAGCAGCGAGTACAGCACAAATGCAGGCGCCTTCATGGCATAGCCGATGGCCGCAGCCATGGCCGCGCCCTGCACCGCCTTGGCAAAGCCGTTTGCATCCGCAAAAAGGCTGTATTCATTGCCCCACAGCGTAAAGCGAAGGTCAAAGAGATAGGTGCCGACGGTACTGATAATGGTGCCGATCAGGAGCGAAGCGAACAGACCGTATGCCATGCCGCCCAGCCCGTCTATAAAGATGCGCTTTGCGGAAAACTCGATGTTCTGCGCCCTGAAATAGGCCCTCATTTTGCCCGTGGAAGTTTTTTCGGTGTTCATTGCTTTTTCATTCCCCCTCTATACTGCGTCAACGAACAGACACATTTGGCGTCTAATTTGATTATAAGGTCGCTTCCGCCTTTGTCAAGAAGGGCTTAGGGCTGCTGGGAGGGAATGATAAGACTACAATATCTCCGAACAGCGCCCCATTACTGCAACCCGGTAATAAAGATTACCAAAGCCGTGATCGCCAAAACTGTCCAGCCCATGTACCTTCCCGCTATTTCCCAGTCGGACGGCTCGGCGTCCTCTGTGTTTCGGATCTGGAACGATAGATTCCATCTGAACAGCTCGTCTGCAAATAATATGGATAGCGTGTTGAGAATACAAACAAAGACTGCACCGAACCATGCGGATGCATCGCCCTTGTGCGCCAGCTTGGGCTGGTTCAGCAGCTCATAAATCGTATAAGCAGACGGCGTCATTTTATCTATCTCATTGCCGTCCTGATCCACTTCGAGCCCATAGTCGGGCGCATAGGAGAATTCGAAACCATATAAGGTCCCATCCTCGTTGTAAAGCCAATAAGCATCGCCATAATCTACCAGCCCACCGCGGAACAGCACCGTATCGCCGTTGAAAACTTCAATGCCGATTATGCCGTCTTCGAATTTTTTATCCTCGGGGATCGCGGTAGGGTTCTCCTGTATCCTGTAAGGGCCATAGGTTTTATCGCGGTACTGCAACACGACGGACTTGTTTTCAGACACTATGAATTGGGCCTGCCCTCCGTCGATCTTGCCTGAATACACCGTGTTCCCGCCTTCCTGCTGCGGGACGAGGATCGCGTCGTGGTACCTATATCCGACTCTTGCGAGGGTCTTAGGGTAAATCACCGCAAAAATCAGCGCCATAATGACCATTGCGATAATGACACCTTTTTGATAATTATTCAACCTTTTAATTCTTTGCATAAGCACACCTGCAACGTTAGGATCGTCAAGTTCAGGATCGTCCGGCCTGGCAGGCCGGGAGCTGTCAGTTCAGCTTTTCGCCGCAATTAGGGCAGTACTTCACATAAAGCGGGCCTAAGTTTTTCCTGCATTTGGGGCAGCGCCAAAATGCGGCAACAAGGATTCCATAGAGGCACATGACGGCGATCGCTATATAGCCAAAGACTGCATTGTATGTGAGCAACATTAGCGCCATAAGAGCCGAAAAGATACCGAGAAGTGATTTAGCGATTGCCTTTACTTTTCTCAATTTCATAAAAATACGCCCCCGCAGCTTTCGATTTGTCGGCACCTTACCCCTGCGCCGATACCTTCTAACTAATATTATAGATGATATACGCAGGAAAGTGAACGGCGATTTTATGAAGAGCCCCGCTCTCCATAAGAAACACAAAAGGACACCCGATGGGTGTCCTTTTGCATCTGGCGGAGCGGGTGGGATTCGAACCCACGGAACCTTGCGGTTCAACTGATTTCGAGTCAGCCCCGTTATGACCACTTCGATACCGCTCCACATTGGCAGCGCCAAGTGCGCAAGGAGAATTATACAGCATGGCGAGGGAAATTGCAAATGTTAGCTGAAGCTATCCCCGGTGCAGCATGATTATTGTAAGTATGCTGTACAGCGCCATCAGGCAGCCGAAAAAAAGCATACACTTGCTGGTGGTGCGGAGCCGCTTTGAACCCCGGCAGTATATGCCGCCTGCTATGAATATTATCGCTACCGCGATGCTGAAACCTACCGGCATGGTGTCTCCTCCCCAATAAACCTATTTACATATTTTAATGTATAAATCCCTCTTTAGCAAGTCGGAGGGCAATATACCGGTCCATATGGCGAAGGCGGCAAATCCCTGGCCTATCAGCATCTCTATACCTTCTACGGTGTCAATGCCGAGGGCCCGTGCCGCCTTGAGAAGATCCGTTTCACGGGGCATGTACACCATATCGCACACAAGGGCGGAAGGGTTGAGCTTCTGCAAAAAAGCAAGGCTGTTAAAACTCTCGCAGCAAGACATGCCTAATGGAGTGGCATTTATAAGAATATCGCAGTCCGCGACGTCTTCCATGAGGTGGGAAAGGGGACGCCAGAAAGCTCCTGCTGCTGCGGCCACATTGATGGCGGCAGCCTCATTGCGGGCGAAAAGGGTAACGCTGTTCTGCTTTGCAAGAGAGTAGGCCGCAGAACGGGCCGCGCCGCCGCTGCCTATTATAAAGACATTTTGCCCGACAGCGGCGTGCTTTGGGCGTATGGCGGAAAGCAGCCCCTCGCCGTCTGTGGAGTAACCGATATACCCATGCTCCTCCAGGTTAACGATATTTACGCTGCCCATTGCGGCTGCGTCCGGTGAGAGGGCGGAGAGAAAGGGTATTATATCCTGCTTATGGGGCATGGTGCAGGCAAAGCCGTCCAGCCCCATACATACAGCGTCGCCGGCGCGTCCCTTGGGAAGCCGTATGAGAGAAAAGTCTGCGTCGATGCCGTACTTTTCAAAGAGAAAACCGTATATTGCGGGGGAGAGGCTGTGGCCTACAGGGTCGCCTATGAGAGCGTAATGCTTCATTCATTCCTGCCTTTTGAAATAAGTAATTTTATGCTATTATATCATAAAAGAGACAAGGGAAAGGAAAATTCGGTATCTAAATGAAGCTGCTTTTGTTGAACGGCCCAAATCTCAACCTTACGGGCAGGCGGGAGACTGAGATATACGGGAGGACGACGCTTGCCGACATAGAGAAAAAGTGCAGGGATATCGCTGCAGCCCATGGCGCGGAGCTGGAGTGCTTCCAGAGCAACCATGAAGGGGCGCTTATAGATAAGATACAGCAGGCTATGGGTGAATGCGATGGTATAGTGATGAACCCCGGTGCATTGACGCACTATTCTTACAGCCTGCGCGACGCTGTCGCCTGCTGCGAAATGCCCGTGATAGAGGTGCATATGAGCGATATACGAGCCAGAGAGCCCTTCAGGGCGGTGTCCGTGACTGAGGAGGTATGTGCGAAAAGCATAATCGGCCACGGGTCGGAAGGATATTACGAGGCGGTGGAGATGCTGTTAAGCGGCGAAGCTTAACCATTCAGCAGGTATATAACGAGGTTCAGGTAGCCTGCAAAGCACAGCCACAGTATATAAGGGATCTGCAAAAGGGCGGCGGTCTTGTCGCTCTTTTTGAATTCCGCAGTCATGAACAGCACAAGCGTCAGCAGCAGCAACAGCGCGCCCAGCACGGCGAACTCCGTGAAGTGCGCCAGCTTGCGCACCAGATGGTCGGTGACGTTGCCCTGTCCCACCAGCAGCTCCAGCAGGGGCTGGATCAGCTTCCGCATCCGCCCGCTTTTCAGGGAGGACTCCACAGCGCTGTCCAGCGAGTTGCCCCAGATAAAGGCCAGCGCCGCCAGGACCGCCAGCAGCAACAGCACCGTACCGATGCTTCTTCGGTTCAAATATTGCCTCCTCGCCCGCTCAGGCCGGGTCGCGCCGTTCATAGAACAGGTCGATCACCGTCTGCTGCAGGGCGTCCTCATCCACATAAAACTCCATAAACTCGCTGCCCACCACGGCCTCGCCGGCAGGGGCGTCCAGCACCTCCAGCTGCCCCTGCGCCACCGTCTGGTACAGGTCGTTGAGCCGGGCGGCCGTGCAGTCCGTATCCAGATAGGGCGACAGCTCCAGCAGCAGCTGGGTCAGGAAGCCCTCGTTCTGCGCCGCGCTCTGCAGCTGGCTGTACAGCCCCTGCAGGTAGACGCTCTGGCGGGCCATGCGGTTCAGGTTGGTCTTTTCGCCGCCCATGCCGCCGCGTCCCCGGACGAAGGTCAGCGCCAGGTCGCCCCGGAGCGTGACCTCCTGCCCCATGGGCAGCTGGTCCGTCATGGCGGAGAAATCATCCTCCACCAGCACCGGTACGCCGCCCACCGCGTCGGTGAGCACCGGCACCGCGTCCATGGTGAAGGCCATCACATGGTCGATGTCCACGCCGTACAGCAGGGACGACACGGCGCGGCCCGTGTTGCGGGCGCTGTCCAGTCCGCCGGAGCCGTAGGTGTGGGCCAGCGCCAGCTGGCCGGTAAAGGTGCCGACACGCTCGCCCGCCAGGCCCAGTGCCGTGATCTCCGTCATGGTGTCGCGATTCAGGGGCAGCGCCGTGCAGACGCCGGCCTTCCGGTCCAGCACCAGCAGCAGCAGGAAGTCCGCCTGCTGCTGCTGGTTATAGTTGTCTCCGGAGGTCTGGGCGGCGTACTTGTCCACGCCCATCACCAGCACCGTCTCCAGCTCCTTGCGGGCATACCACGCGCCGTTGTAATAGGTCAGCGACTCCTCCTGTCCGACGTAGGGATCCTCCGGCGTTTCCGTGTTCTGACGCCGCGTCTCCCAGCTGTGGAGCAGCAGAAGCACCGCTGCGGCGGCAGCCAGAATGGCCGCCACCGCCGCGATACGCCCAATGGGCCGTTTTTTCGTCTCTTGCGTTTTCACACGCCTGTCCTCCGGCGCAGCGCCGCGTCAGCGGGCGGCCTTCTCCTTGCGCACCACATAGGCGGCGGCGCAGGCGGCCACGATGGTCATGCCCGCAATCACCACGACGGGAGAAATCTCGCCGGTCTGGGGAGAGGTGGGGCCGTTGGGATCCACATGGAACTCCGCGCTGTCAATGGCGAACACCACGGGGCTCAGGGAGTCGAAGGTGAGCTTCACCTGATACTTGTCCAGCTTCTGGTACTTGCTGCTGTCCATGTTCATCAGCTCCCAGTCGCCGCTGCTGGTCTTGTGCAGCACCAGCAGGACGTTCTCCACCGGCACCGTCAGCTTGAAGGTGATGGTGACCTTCTGGTTCAGCGGCGCAACGGCGCCGTTCTCCACATAGCTGACGTCGAACAGGTCGGAGACGATGAGGTCCTCGGCCTTCACGTCGGGATGATCCTTGGCCAGCAGAGTGTTGACGTCGGTGCTCATCTTGTCCAGCGTACCGGCATCCTTCACGTTCTTGTGGGCGTCCTCCAGGATCTGCTTGATGGTGACGGCCGCAGCGTCATGGGTGCCGCGCTCGCCGTAGGCGGTGACGCGGATGTGGCCTGCGTCCACACCATCGACGGAAACGACTGCGGGAG
>ERZ779877.1371-NODE-1371-length-21115-cov-7.475451_pt1 | contig 21115 bp, 17 predicted proteins | sample MGYA00511556_ERZ779877 | MGnify/ENA primary metagenome ERZ779877 (study PRJEB29588, sample SAMEA2159338) | human gut metagenome | biome: human gut; feature: human-associated habitat; material: faeces | place: Denmark | collected 2008/2010 ...
TCAAGAGCACAGCGGCCTTTGACAAGCAGTATCTGGAAGGCCGATATGGTGCAGATCAATGTGTGTCTGTGTTTGAAGGTTCTGGCAAATGGTAAAGCGGAAAGTTTACATGGGTGTGATTGGCTAGACCTGTGCAGGGTGGGAATAAAGGAGGCCAACACGATATGTGTGAAGTGCTGGATAGAATAGAAAACTGTGGTATCGACAAAGGGAAAGCTGAGGGCAGAATTAAAGGAAGAACACAAGTGATGGCGCTTATGAAGAAGCTTTTTGAGCAGAATCGTATTGATGATGCGAAAAAGGCTTCCGAGGACGCGGCCTATTATGACCGTCTGTTAAAAGAGCTAGGAATCAACTAAAAAACGAAAATATAAGGAACAACCGACAACGAGAGATGCAGTCAAAGTTGAAGAATCAACGATGGCTGCGCGGACTTTTTATTGGATGTTCTACATCTACTAAAAAATCCTTTTATTTCGGACAGAAATCAGCTATAATAAGAGATGAAGTGGAAGAGAATTCTAAAATCACACGCTGAGAGGAACTTTACCTATGAAAATCAAGAGTATTGCCTTAGAGAATTTTATGATTTTCGATTCTGTTGATGTGGAGTGGTCTTCGGGCATCAATGTGATTTTAGGCGATAATAGCACAGGCAAGACCACGTTGCTGAAAGCTTTGTATGCACTGGTAAAGCCGTACAGTCGAAAGGACTTTCCCAAATGTACACTGCCGCAGCAGGAAGATATGATCGTCAATAAGATGGTTGGCGTTTTCCGCCCCGATGAGGGGAAAATTGGCCGCATGGCAAGTCGCAAGCGTGGCGCATCGAAGACGACACAGATGAAGGTCTGCATGGCTGAGGGCGATGTAATCAATGTGTCGTTCGGAAGCCGAAAGGAAAACCATGCCGATGTGTCCATTCAGGCAGAGGAAAAAGATAAGCCGTTTGAACCTGTCTATCTGCCACCCAAGGAAATGATTTCGGCAACAGAACATTTCCAGAGTCTGTATGAGGAGTATCATATTGACTTTGAAGAAATGTACTATGACCTCACCAAATTGCTGGATAAGCCGCTGAAAAAGGGCGCATATACCAGCGAGCAGAACGAAGTCCTCTCAAAATTTGAGGAAAGTATGAAAGGCAAAGTCGTTCAGAAAGACAAGAAGTTCTACCTGAACGTGGAGGGCGAAGGTTCTTTTGAAATGGGCCTGCTTTCCGAGGGCTATAAAAAGCTTGCAACGATTGTTTACCTGATTCAGTCCGGCAGTCTTAGCAAAGGCTCGATTCTGTTCTGGGATGAGCCTGAAACCAATATGAACCCGAAGATGGTGGAGCCTGTTGCACAGGCATTGGGAGCATTGGCTCGTGCAGGAGTTCAGGTTTTTGTTACGACCCATGATTATTTTACTATGCAGAGCTTTAATCTGATGGCAAAATATCCGCAAGGTAAGCCTGTCGATGTGCAGTTCATCTCGCTGTACCGTGACGAGGATGGAAAAATTGCTATGGAGACAGGGAAAGAACTGACCGACCTTGACCATAATTCGATTATGGAAGAGTTTGATGAGCTGTATAATCGGGAACAGGATTTGATTTATGGTACTAACTGAAGGAGAACTGCAATTTACGTTTCCGGGAGAAAAGGCAATCAAATTTGATGATACCGAATTTTATCGGAAACGGTTCAATAAGCTGTCAGGCGCAAAAGGCGTGGACTTCATCTGTGATACGGACGATTTTTTGATGTTGCTTGAGGTAAAGGATTGCCTTGGCAATGAAGCAGAAAACGGTTGGAGAATAGCAATAGATAATACAAAGGTAGCAACTTCGCCAACGTCAGTCGATACAGAAGGCAGAGAAAGTTTTGATAATGAAGTAGCGCATAAGGTGGCTATGACAATCTCCTGTCTGCTTGGTGCACAGACCTTCGGTGAAAATCGTCCATTCCAGCAGGAAGAACTGATTCCGTATGCAAAGGCATTGGAAAATGAGAAAGTTGCACAGCGCAACAAGACCGTTTTTGTTATTCTGCTGCTGGAGGGTGACTTCCAATCTGGTACTCGAACCAAGAAAATGAACATGGATAGAATCCAACTCAGCATTGAAAAGAAATTGAAATGGCTGAATTGCAAGGTTTCGGTCGTGGATGCCGGTACATACAGGAGCGACCTATTTGAAGTAGAGCGTATAACCTGAAAAGACACTTTATTATAATTAGGTGTGGTGTTCGTTGAATAAGAAGAACAGAATGAACACATTTCCATCGAAAATAAAACCTGAACGGTGCAAAGGCACTTGGCCTCCTATTACAGAGGCTAAGTGCCTTTTGCGTCTTGTTTTGTGAGCGGAAAGAAGGTACAATAATAGCAAGTGACTCACATCTGCGAGGTGATACGATGCTGAACATCTACTTTGGAGATATGCCGGAGGCTGTCTACAACACAGCGGTTTATTTTAACTACACTTATGAGGATGAATGGCTGACTTCTGATTTTGCAAAAGAAGTTATCAAAAAAATTGACAAATCCAATGTTCTGGGGCCTCATGCAATCGAAAGCCCGGTTTTAGGTGTAATTCCGCCGGAGAACCTGTCTGGCGGCACGAAAACGCTTCTGTTGATGGCAAATGACCCGGAAAAGGTATTCAATGCCTCGACTTGCGGTGACAACTGCGCACCCTTTATTCTCAAATTAGCTAAGAAAAAAGACCTGACGATCAATCTACGTCACCTGATGGATTTTGGAAAGAAAAAATTCCCTGTGGATGTAAAAGTTTTGAATACAGGTGATGTGGTGCACAACATGGAAGAATTGATGCCGATTGCATTCGAGTTCGTATGAGGCTATAAAATGAAGGGTAAACATAAAATCGAAGTTCGGAGCAAACGAATAGTTTTTACCATAGAATTGGAACGCAACATCACGATTCTGCGCGGTGACAGTGCAACAGGCAAGACGACGCTGGTTGAGATGCTGAGTGCCTATGAGAACTATGGCAGAAAGAGCGGCATTACGATCGTCTGTGACAAAACGTGCAGAGTCCTGTCCGGTGCGCTCTGGGAGGCTCAACTGAAAGACATTCAGGATGCTATCGTGTTCGTGGACGAAGGCAGCACTTTTGTTTCAAGCCTTGACTTTGCCCGTGCGATTCAGAAAACGGACAACTACTATGTGCTTGTGACGAGAGAAGATTTGAGTACCCTGCCGTACAGCGTAAATGCAATTCTGGAGCTGAAAAAGACGACCAGCCGATTTAAGCGGACCTATAATAAAGCATACCCCATTTACGATTCTCTGTCCGCCAGCGATGTGGAGCTGGGAAGCGTTGAGAAGCTGCTGACAGAAGATGCCAACTCCGGGTATCAGCTGTTTACAAAAATCGGTGAGAAATACGGCATTGCCTGTATCCCTGCGGCAGGCAAAGATAACGTCAAACAAAAGATTCTTCCGCTGAAATCAGAGAAAGTTCTGGTGATTGCGGATGGTGCGGCGTTTGGCCCACAGGTGAACGATATTTACCGTCTGATGCAGGAAAAGAGCGCAAAATTTAGTTTGTACCTGCCGGAATCGCTGGAGTGGTTGCTCCTGAAAGCAGATTTGATTGGACAGCCGGAGATTCTTGAGATTTTGGAACACCCGGCAGATTTCATCGAAAGCAGCGAATTTTTTAGCTGGGAGCGATTCTTTACAAACTTGCTGGAACGGCGGACGAAGAATATCCCCTATATGCGGTATGACAAGGCGAAGCTGCCGGAATTCTACTTGCAGGAAGAAAATTTGGAAAAAGTCATTGCAGAGATGGGATAAGAAAAGCTGAAAAAATGCAAATGACGTAGTATCGCTATTCCGAACGCTCTGTAATTTTGGCACCCGCTCAGGCTGCTATCAAGAACCCCCGCAAGTAATTGCGTGAGCGCTTGAAAAAGCACAAATAAAACAAACGAACCGCCCCGGTTTCCGTAACAGGAAGCCGGGGCGGTTTTTGTGTTGCAACGTACAGGAAAAGCAGAAAATATCCTTTACAGAAAGGACAAGCAAACTGTCCAACAGGATCGTTATAATAGACAGACAAAAGGGCATAAACGCCATCAAAGGAGAGTGCGCAATGAAAAAAATATGGATGTTTCTGCTGGGCGCGGCATTTGCCGCCGAACTGTTTCTGCTTGTCTGCATGGCAAGCAGAAGTGCATCACCGCGTCAGGTAATGTACACTTTTAAGGATGATGTATGGGATGTGATCTACCGGCTGAACCGCAGATGGAATTTGTGAGAAAAGCACTTGGCTTTTTGGAGGATGGACAGACAAGCTGTCCATCTTTTTTGTATACTAGGATTGTGCAAAAGAGACAAAAATTTTGTGGCTGTTTCACAAAACAACAAAATTTCACACAAAGAATTGCGGCTGTTGTTGCACTGTGTTACAATGAGCAGAGAAGGAGAATGAACCGTGCGTAATAGTAGATTAGACCGGATACTCTATATTCAGCAGATTCTGGTACAGGGCGGGGTGCTGAATAAACAGCAGACGGCTGACCGCTTCGGTGTCAGCGAAAAAACCATCCAGCGCGATCTTGATACCCTGCGCAGCTATTTTGCAGACAGCGAGCCGCGCCGGGAGATCTTATACAACTCCGCAAAAGGCGGTTATCTGCTGGATGACACGCTTTCCCGCTTCCTCACCAGCAGCGAGATTCTGGCGGTATGCAAGATTTTGCTGGAAAGCCGTTCCATGGTCAAGGAGGAAATGTTCCCCATTCTGGACAAGCTGGTGCAGGTGTGCACCCCGCTGGACCGGTTGAATCAGGTGAAAGACCTCATCAGCAATGAGCGCTTCCATTACGTCGAGCCGCAGCATGGCCGGAAGTTTATCGAGAGCCTGTGGGAGATCGGTACGGCAGTAGAAAATCACAATGTTATGGAAATTACCTACTGCCGTACCCATGATGGCGAGACCCGCGTGCGCACCATTGAGCCGGTGGGCATCCTGTTCAGTGAGTATTATTTCTATCTGGCGGCGTTCATCGAAGGCATCGACAAGGATAAGCACTTCAAGAATCCGCAGGATAACTCCCCGACGATTTACCGCATCGACCGTATCCAGAACTATAAGACCCTCGACCGGCATTTTGCCCAGCGCTATACCGACCGCTTTCAGGAGGGCGAGATGCGCAAGCGCATCCAGTTCATGTATGGCGGCGAGTTGCAGACCATCCGGTTCGAGTATACCGGGCCAAGTCTGGAATCGGTGCTTGACCGACTGCCCACTGCAAAGGTTTTGCAGGTAACGGAAAAGGGCTGGATCGTGGAAGCCGAGGTGTTTGGCACGGGCATCCAGATGTGGGTGAGAAGTCAGGGAGACTATATAAAAATTATAAATACATAGGGAGACTATCATCATGAGCAAAATTCAGGTGGAAGTACGTTTTACAGATAAACTGGAGTCTATCCGTGTGGGTGGGCAGGACATGGAAATCCCGAATGCCATCAAGACAAAATCTGTTGAAGAATGGTTTGAACCGGCGGCTGGCCGTGTGAATTGGGACGGTCTGGGGGCTGAGATCAAGGCTATGGATTTCAGCGATGAGAAAAATGCCGTGTACAGCTTTCAGTTCAATGGCCCGGAGGACAAAAAGCAGGAGTTTATGAAGTGTGTGCGAGACCATGGTCTGGGTGAGGAAGCACAGCAGGAAACGCAGGAGGAAACCGAGCAGGACTACCTGCAGGATGCCAGTGATTTTCAGCAGGTCGGCAATGCCGAGATGGCGTTTCAGAAGTACATGGTTGCGGCTAGTGAATACGGACGCCCAGATGCACAGTTGGAAGTGGCACGGTGCTATCAGAACGGCACTGGTGTGGAAAAAAATGAAGAAAATGCGGTCGTGTGGTACAAAAAGGCCGCAGAGCAGGGATATGCGGAAGCGCAGAAAAAACTGGGCGACTGCTATAACTATGGAACAGGTGTTGCAAAAGATTTGGAACAGGCATTTGAATGCTACCGCAAGGCGGCAGAACAGGGCAATGCAAGAGCGCAGAACAATCTGGGCGTTTGCTATATGAATGGCAATGGTGTAACAAAAGACCCTGTACAGGCCGCTGAGTGGTATGCGAGAGCCGCAGAGCAGGGACTTGCAAGGGCGCAGTATAATCTTGGCTATTGCTACAAGACAGGAGAAGGCGTAGAAAAAGACCCGAAAAAGGCTGCGATGTGGTGCGAAAAAGCCGCAGAACAGGGAATAGCAGTCGCACAGAATAGCATTGGCTACTGCTACGATACCGGATTTGGTGTGGAAAAGGATACGAGCAAGGCTGTTTTCTGGTATCGGAAAGCCGCAGAGCAGGGCAATGTGGGAGCACAATATAAATTGGGCAAATGCTACTATTATGGAAAAGGAACAGAAAAGGATAACGAAGAAGCCGTGAAATGGTTTCGGAAAGCGGCAGAACAGGGTGATGCGGATGCACAGTATAAACTTGGTTTGTTCTATGAAAATGGATATGGCGTGGCACAAAACAAAGAAGAGGCAGTAAAATGGTACCGGAAATCAGCAGAGCAAGGATACGCAGACGCTCAATATAATCTAGCAGAACTTTTGTATAATGTAGCAGGATTTTTGTCGTGGAAAGATGGAGAAGAGGCATTCAAATGGTATCAGAAAGCTGCGAAACAAGGCCACGCAGGTGCACAGGATAGTCTGGGCCTTTGTTATGAGGAAACGGATATGGAGATGGAGATATATTGGGGTATGGGTATGGGTGTTGAGAAAGACTCAGCCAAGGCAGTGGAGTGGTACCGGAAAGCTGCAGAGCAAGGTCTTGATTCAGCGCAGTACCATCTAGGCCGTTGTTATGAGGGGGGTAAGGGTGTGACGAAAGACCTTACGAAGGCGGCGGAGTGGTACCAGAAAGCTGCAGAGCAAGGTCTTGGTTCAGCGCAGTACCAGCTAGGCCGTTGTTATGAGGGGGGTCATGGCGTGACGAAAGACCTTACGAAGGCGGCGGAGTGGTACCAGAAAGCCGCTGATAAAGGCTATGATAAAAAGCTGCTACAGGGCTGCGACGTGGGCTCTGCCGTCGCAGCAGGTGCGGCACTGGCTGCGACGGGCCTGATATGGAAGATTTTGAGGGGTTAACAGCAGAAAGGAAAATAAATCATGGCAGACGAGCTTGAGGTGCTTGAAAAACAGCAGCTTTCCGCGCAGAGGTCGCTGCATGACCTGACGGATCAGCTGACGCTTGCAGACCATCTGGTGTATAAAAAATATCTGACGGAACTGCAGAACTATGGTATGGTGGAACTCTCCCAGCAGATGTTGAAAGTGCAGGACCCTGCCCAGTACATCCGACTGTTCCAGTTGCAGAAATTGACCCTGAAAAAGGGCGAGGATATGTTCCAGAAGCTTTCTACGGTGTACTATTCCAGCATGGCACAAGGCTGTAGTCTGGCGGTGATGATCGATGTGCCAGAAGGAAATGCCGGTGCCAATATCTATCTGGGCGTTCGCGAGGATCCCCTGAAACAGAGCATGAAGAGCCGCAAGCTGGAAATTTCCAGCAAGGCGCTGCAAAAGGTGCTGCTCTCCAACTTCCCCGGTTCCGATATAAAAGGCATTTCTCAGAAAGATGAAAAAGAACTGCTGGATGAAGCCTTTGGCGAAGAGCAGGAGGCGGTGGCCTCAGTGTCCTGTGTGGCAGCTCTGCGCGATAAGTCCAAAACGGAAGATAAAGCCTTTGTGCAGGGCATTGAGCGCTTTATGGATGCGATGGAAGGAGAAAAGTATACTGCGCTGTTTTTGGCAGAACCTGTTTCCAATGAAACGCAGGCGGCTATCCGCAGCGGGTATGAAAATCTGTACAGCACTCTTTCGCCCTTCCGCAAGAGTACATGGTCTTATACCGAGAACCAGAGTACTGCTGTGATGGAGAGCCTGTGCAGTGGAACTTCCCATACCATCAGCGATACTGTCAGCACGACTACAACGGACGGTACGAACCAGTCCTCTTCGGTGACGGACGGCACACAGAAAACGAAAGGGGTCAGCGGCGGTATCAACGGCGGTGTCGGCAGCAGCTTCGGCACCTCGGTCACAAAAATCTCGCCGGTGGCTGGCGGCATTGCAGGCATTCTGGGTCTGGGCGGCTTGGCAGCTTCGGCCCTGATTCCGGGCGCGGGGGCCGTCATCGGCCCGCTGCTTGGCACGGCGGGCAGGGCCATAGGAGGCATGACGCCAGCCAGAACGGCTTTCAACAGCATCGCCCGGAACATCGGAGGCTCCATGGGCGTAAACGCCTCGTGGGGTACCAGCCACTCTACCACCGAGCAGACCGGCACTTCGCACAGCACCTCCGATGGAACGTCCCATGGCATTTCAGACAGCACCAGCCAGCAGGAGAGCCACGGCACAACGGACACCCGCGGCACGGGCCGTACTCAGCAGGTGGAACTGTGTAATAAATCGGTGGAGGAACTGCTGGAACGCATTGAAAACCAGCTCAAGCGTGTAAAGGAAAGTGAAGATTATGGCTGCTATAACTGTGCAGCGTATTTCCTTTCGTCTACTCAATCCACAGCACTTTTGGCGGCCAACACTTACCGCGCATTGATGGTAGGCGAGGGCTCCTCGGTGGAGAGCGGTGCCGTCAATGTGTGGAAGAACAATGAGGCAGAAGTGGCACAGCTGCGGGAATATCTCAAGCGGTTCATGCAGCCGGTCTTTGCTCGCCCGCTATGGGAGAATGCGCCGGATAGTCTGCTTTATACACCTGCAACGCTGGTCAGCGGGCGGGAACTGCCGATGCACCTTGGTTTGCCCACCCGCTCAGTGCATGGTTTGCCGATTATTGAGCACGCGGAGTTTGGCCGCAATGTGCCGGATGAGGCGATGCCGGATGAGGACAAGATGAATCTGGGCAAGATTTACCACATGGGTAAAGAGGAAGCGGCAGGACTGCTCTTGAACCGGCAGGCGATGGCTTCCCATACGTTCATCACTGGCTCGACCGGCACAGGCAAATCCAATGCGGTCTACCATCTACTGGATGAGATCACAAAGAACGGACAAACGACGTTTCTTGTGGTGGAACCGGCCAAGGGCGAATACAAGAACGTGTTCGGCAATTGTACAGATGTGCAGGTGTTTGGTACAAACCCCAGAGAAACGCCGCTGCTGCGCATGAACCCCTTTGCATTCCCTGAGAATATCCATATTCTGGAACATATTGACCGTCTGGTGGAGATATTCAACGCCTGCTGGCCGATGTATGCAGCCATGCCAGCGGTGCTGAAGGATGCTATTGAGCGCAGCTATCAGAAAGTAGGCTGGGATCTGCGCAATTCTGAGAGCGAGAAGGGAGTTTTCCCGACCTTCTTTGACCTGCTGGATATTCTGCCGGGCGTCATTGAAGAGTCGCATTATTCCAAGGATACCCAAAGCGATTATGTGGGCGCATTGTGCACCCGCGTAAAGTCGCTGACAAACGGTATTTATGGAAGTGTGCTTTGCGCAGAAGATGCGCTGAGCGATGCTGAAATGTTCGATCAGAATGTGATCGTAGATTTGAGCCGTGTGGGCTCTATGGAAACGAAATCGCTGCTGATGGGCATCTTGGTGATGAAGTTACAGGAATACCGGATGTGCAGCAGCGGGATGAACAGCAGGCTTCGCCATGTCACAGTGCTGGAAGAAGCGCACAACCTGCTGCGCAAGACCTCGGCAGAGCAATCACAGGAAGGTGCAAATTTGCAGGGCAAGTCGGTGGAAATGCTGGCAAATGCCATTGCAGAAATGCGTACTTATGGTGAGGGCTTCATTATTGCGGATCAGGCACCCGGACTGCTGGATATGTCGGTCATCCGCAACACGAACACAAAAATTATTCTGCGCCTGCCGGACGAAGAGGATCGCAAGCTGGTAGGCAAGTCTGCCGCCCTGAAGGAGGCACAGATCGATGAATTGTCCAAGCTGCCGCTTGGTGTGGCTGCCGTTTACCAGAACGAGTGGCCGGAGGCGGTGCTCTGCAAGATTGAGGCGTATCCCATGCCGGAAAATGCTGTTTACCACAAGCCTTCAAAAATGCCGCATGAAATCAACGCAGAGTTTGTATTTGGACAACTGGCAGTGGGCAAAGAGCTGGAACCGCTGAGCAGTTCGGAGATGGAGCAGCTGAAGCTCTGGCTGAAACGCCATGAGACTGTGCTGAAGCCGGAGGACAGCCGCTACCTGGAACGGGTCTTTGCAGGCGGCGAACTGGATGTGGCTAAGACTCGGAAAGCTGTGTTCGATTTCTTTGGTGGGATTAGCACGGTCGTTGATTACTGTGCCGCAGCCGAAAAATCGCTCACACCCCGTAAAGAATTTCTGGAACAGCTGCAGGGACAGTACGGCCTGAAAGCTGCTGCCGCAGACTGGGTGCTGAACAGCGTGATAAGCATGGGCATGAGCCTGAACCCGGATGCGGAGGCTGTAGAAGATTTGAGGACGAATTTTGAACAGCAGGGAGGTCGTGTGCTGTGAGGCGGGAAATCTCGGAAGTAAAGCCGGTAGAAACAAAAAGCCGGGAGAACTATCTGGATAGTTCTGTCAGAAAGGCATTCGAGCGTTTGCAGGAAGGAAAAACTGCAAGAGCAGAAAACAAACTCGATTCTTCGGTGAGAAAGTCGTTTGAAAAACTAGAATCTCATAGTACTTATGAGAAAAGACTACAGCAAAAAATGGAAAATCCGGAAAAAGATCTTCAAAAGCTTGTAGGAGAATATCTTAAAGATTTAAAGAGCAAATCAGAGTGTGCAGAAACAATTCCAGACAAACCTTTTGAAGTGTCAAATCTTGAAAAGAGAACACCAGAAGAAAACGCAAAAATGCGAGAGGAGTTCAATGACAATAAGACTCAGCTAAAGCGAGAATGGGAGAAAATAAACGGTCTGCAGTGGCCGAAGTATAAGAAAGATATATACTCTGCAAGTGGGAACTTGATTCGGAAAGCAGGAAGTGATTATGATGCCCACCATATTCAACCTTTGGGTATGGGAGGGAACAATGAAGCGCGCAATATTACCCCGTTGAACGCAGAAGTTCATTATGATAAACAAGGCATCCATGCACTGGGCAGTCCATATAGTAAATTGGATCAAGCGTTAGGAGGAACACAAATATGAATGTGGCAGAATATTTGAAATTGGTAGAAAATATGAAAATTGATTCAGATAAAGTTGAAACGGTGCAAAATGTTTATGAAGCAAAGCTTCCGGAATTGCTCCAAAAAATTGTATCAAATGCAGAAGAACCTGTTTTTCTGGATAATGATGTGAGAACTCTTACTTATAAAGAGATTCTAAATGCAGAACAGGACTTGCATGTTGATTTTAAATCCAACCGTATAATTCCGGTGGCGGATTGCGGAGATAACGACTTTGCGGTTTACTATTTAGATAAATGCAAATGGTCGAGATTTAACATTATCGATGAAACTGCATTCAAGGAGAGAACAACATTGGAAGATGTTTTGTAACGGATATAAAATTTATATTGAGATAGAATAAAAACTGTATCTAAAAGTCCACTGCACTTTCAGGTTATTACAATCACGGTCGATTGCACATACAATACAAGTATCACTTCACAAAACGGAGGGTACTTGTACTATGGTGGACTACGCCGACATCGGAAAACGCATCCGTGCCTGCCGCCTTGCAAAGGGCATGACGCAGGAACAGCTGGCCAATGAGGTCGGCGTTGTGGTCACGCACATCAGCCATATCGAAACAGGCAACTCAGTGCCTAGCCTGAAAACGCTGATCGACATCATTAACGCACTGGACTGCTCCGCAGACGAGCTGCTGTGCATCGAGATCAAAAAAGCAAAGCCGGTGTTCGACAGCTGGATGACCGAACAGCTTGCAGATTGCTCCGCCGATGAGGCAAAGATCATCAAAGAAACGGTGGTCAGTCTGAAAAAATCGCTCCGGAAGGTGTATGGAAAGTCCTCTAAATACAGATATGACTAAAACTTCAAAAACTGAATGCCAGTTGGTAGGCATTGAGTGTCTGAAAGAACACCAATAAACAGAATGAACCGCCTCGGTTTCCATAGTAGGAAGCCGGGGCGGCTTTTTATACAAAAAAGAAATCGTTTTTTTTGTAGCTTTGATGAATTGGCGCGGAGCCGTTGACAGCAGAAGGGCAGAAGCGTATCTTTGGAACAGAAGGCGGAACAGGGCCATAAATAGCAGTTTTCTTTACCTTGCAAGGACACTTTCGTTTTGATGAGGCACGCCCCGGTGTGCCGCTTTTTTCATTTGCGGAGATAAAATGCAAAAAGTACGGATTATAGTACACATTATCTGCTATGCTCGGTACACGGAAAGCACACACCGGAAAAGGAGCAAAAATGCGCTGGACGTTGAATAAAACAAGGCTTTTGGCCGGTAAAACGGACCCGGAAAATACCAGCCTGTGGTTGCCGCTCTGGATGCATCTGTGGGATACGGCGGGCATCATGGAGCGGCTGGTCCGGCAGTGGCTCCCGGAAAGTGCAAAACGGGCCATGGGCTTTGAGCGCGAGGAAGCGTTGCTCGCGCATGCCCGGTTTCTGGGCGGGATCCATGATATAGGCAAGGCTACGGTAGCCTTTCAGGCAAATATCCTGCGCACTCTGCCGGAGGCGCGGCAGCGGCTGGAAATGCTGACGCCGCTGGACTGTCCTGAACAGAACCGCCGGGAGTCGCCGCATGCCCGGGCGGGAGAGGCAATCCTGCTGTGGGATGATTGTCCCGGCGGGCTAGCCTCCATTGTGGGAGCGCATCACGGCAGGCCACAGAGCTGCGCGGCGGTCGATGACCAGTTGGAGTGCTGGGAGAGCAACTACTACCCCAAGGGACAGGAAAAGGTCTGGCAGGGCTTCTGGACAGAACTGCTCATGACTGTTTTGCAGGACTGCGGCTTTGATGATACGGCGGAACTGTACGACCTGGACCCGCAGGAGGAAGTGCTTCTGACCGGACTTCTGATCATGGCAGACTGGATCGCCAGCAATACGGAATACTTCCCCCTGATCCCGGTAGAGGAGCTGGGCAGCATGGAGGATTACCCGGCGCGGGTGGACAGGGCTTGGGAAAAGCTGGCGCTGCCCTTCCCGTGGGAGGCACAGCCGAGCATCGCAGACCCGCAGGAGTTTGCGGTGCGGTTCGGCTTTGCGCCCAATGCGGTGCAGAGGGCTGTTCTGGAAGCTGCAGATACCGCAGCGGAACCGGGCATTCTGATTTTGGAAGCACAGATGGGCGTGGGCAAAACCGAGGCGGCGCTGGCCGCTGCGGAGATCATGGCCAGCCGGTTCGGGCTGGGCGGTGTCTTTTTCGGGCTGCCCACACAGGCCACGGCAAACGGCATCTTTCCCCGGCTGCTTGGCTGGGCAGACACGCAGTCTGAGGAGACGCTGCCGCAGGCTATAAAGCTGGCGCACGGCATGGCGGAACTGAACGAGTGCTATCTGCGGCTGCAGGGGCGCGGGGTGCAGCTGGAGGAGGACGCGCAGGAAGAGCATCAGGTGCAGGTACACCAGTGGTTTCGGGGAAACAAGCAGGCACTGCTGGCAAACTTCGTGATTGGCACAGTGGATCAGCTGCTGCTGGCGGCACTTGCCCAGAAGCACGTTATGCTGCGGCATCTGGGGCTTGCGGGCAAGGTGGTCATTATTGATGAGTGCCACGCCTACGATACCTACATGAACTGCTATCTGGACCGCGCACTGGAATGGCTGGGCTGGTACAAGGTGCCGGTCATTCTGCTGTCGGCCACCCTGCCCGCCCGGCGGCGCACAGAGCTGGTCGAGGCCTACCAGCAGAAAAAGGCCGCCCCGGACGCTCCGTGGGAAACCAGCTGCGGCTATCCGCTGCTGACATGGACGGATGGCGCAGAGGTAAAGCAGACGGCCATCTCATCGGCTGCACCCGGTCAAACGGTGCAGCTGACTACGCTCACAGAGCCGGAGCTGCCCGCGCTGCTGCGCCGGAAGCTGGCCGAGGGCGGCTGCGCAGGAGTGATCGTAAACACGGTCAAAAAAGCGCAGAAGATCGCGCAGCTGCTGCGGGAAAGCCTGCCGGACAAAGAGGTGCAGCTGTTCCATGCGCAGTTTCTGATGCCGGACCGCGCGGCGCGGGAAAACCAGCTGATGGCACGCATCGGCAAGGAATCCACGCCGAAGGAACGGAATGACCTGATCGTGGTGGGCACGCAGGTGATGGAGCAGTCGCTGGACATTGATCTGGACGTTCTTGTCACAGAGCTTTGCCCCATGGATCTGCTGCTGCAGCGCATTGGGCGGCTGCACCGCCACCACCGCAGCCGCCCCGCTCCGTTGCAGCAGGCCTGCTGCGCGGTGCTGGACACCGGGGAAGATGCCTTTGACGCGGGCAGCGAGGCAGTATATGGACAGTGGCTGCTCTGGCGCACCCGGAACTTTCTGCCCCGGAGCATTCGGCTGCCGGAGGAGATCTCTCCGCTGGTGCAGCTGAACACGCTGGACGACTGGATGCAGAACGAGGGCGCCTGCTCCGACCCGGCGGCGCGGGCGGCAGTGCGGGACGGCGACCCCTCGGTAGAGGTGCTGGTAATGCAGCGTCGGGCAGACGGCAGCATCCACTTTCTGCCGTGGCAGGAGGGCGGCAGTGCCGTAGCTGCCGACAGCCCGCCCCCGCCGGAAACGGCGCTGAAGATCGCCCGGCAGAAGCTGCGGCTCCCGGCGGTGTTCGGCAAGGCGTGGAAGGTGGACAGGGTCATCCGGGAGTTGGAAGCGGACAACCGCAGCCGCCTTGCGGCGTGGCAGCTGTCGCCGCTGCTGCACGGAGAACTGATCCTGCTGCTGGATGAAAACCTGACTGCCCGGCTTGCGGGCATGGAACTTTGTTATGACCGTGAAAACGGCCTGTATTACCAAAAGGAGGAGACGGATGAAGGAAATTGAATTCAACCTGCTGACCGAACCGTGGATACGGGTGCGGCTGCGGGACAACACGGTGCGGGAGGTGTCCCTGACCGAGGCGCTGGTGTCGGCGCAGGATTATGCGGACCTTGCGGGCGAGATGCCCACCCAGAACGCCGCCGTGCTGCGGCTGCTGCTGGCGGTGCTGTTCACCGTGTTTTCCCGGGTGGATGTAAAGGGAGAGCCCCGCCCACTGATGCAGAGCGATGATGCACTGGAGCGCTGGAGCGCGCTGTGGCAGCTTGGGCATTTTCCGGCGGCGCCTGTCCGGGACTATCTGGAGCAGTGGAAGGACCGCTTTTGGCTGTTCCATCCGACACACCCCTTCTGGCAGGTGCCGCAGGCAAAGATCGGCACGGAATACGGTGCGGCCAAACTCAACGGTGAAATGTCGGAAAGCAGCAATAAACTCCGGCTCTTTCCGCTGTATGCGGGGCAGAGCAAGGAGCAGCTGAGCTATCCGCAGGCGGCGCGGTGGCTGCTATGCGTGAACGGCTATGATGACACCTCCGCGAAGCCAAAAGGAAAGGGTCTTCCATCCGTAGGAGCCGGGTGGCTGGGCAAGATCGGTTTTATTCAGGCACAGGGCGAAAATCTGTACGAGACCCTGATGCTGAACCTGACGCTGCTGCGCGACGGCCGGGAATGCTGGGGCGAAAGCAAGCCCTGTTGGGAATTGGAAGCACCAAAGAGCGCGGAACGGACAGAAATTTGCTGCCCGGATAACCCGGCACAGCTGCTCACCCTGCAATCCAGAAGGCTGTTGCTGCACAGGACAGGGGAGAATGTAGATGGGTTCTGTCTGCTGGGAGGAGATTTCTTCTCTTTGGACTTCTTACAGCCGGTGTTCAGCTTCCAGCGGTAGGAGTAATCGGCAATGGGGTGATCACTTCAACGAACTGGTCAATCAATTCGGGAGCAAGACGGGTTCCGTGTACATCGAACTTCTGAAAAAGAGTATATCTCAACAGCCCTGTATTTGATTTCGATACCAAATACAGGGCTGTTTCTTTGATTTTAATACTATATTTTGTACTTTCTTCGAATATCTTGACACCGTACCTTGTGGCTTGTCGCTTATTTGTCGCTTAAATCTGCAATAAGACACTGAAAAATAGCAGAAGAAATTAGAAAACCCGTTCATTTTGAACGGTACATTTACCCTTATACCGGGCAAACAAATGTCAAATTTAATTATTTGATGGATAAGCTAAATGACACGCTTCAGAAAAAGAACTTGGGGGCATTTTACACGCACAAGCTGTATGCCGAAAAGTCCCTTGAATTGGTGCGGGCTGCAATCGCCCGTGTTCCCACCGGAAATGACTATATCATTCTTGACAGGTGCGCCGGAACAGGAAACCTTGAAGCAGGTTTGACAGACGAGGAACTTTCACATTGTGTTGTTTCAACAGTAGAATATTATGAGTACAAGGTACTTCAAGAATTGTTAGGGGCAAAGGTTCGGCACATTATCCCGCCTATTGAAATGACAGACACATTTAACGCCGGGCTAGTTTCGGGCGCAGACGCTTTAAGCAAAGAATATATAGAAAATCCGGTCATAAAGCAATACATTGCCAACCCACAATGCACGATTATATTGTTTGAAAATCCACCGTATGCAGAAACAACTTCTGCCGAACACCAACGACAGGGACAAAGCAAAAAATCATCTACTTGGAAACAAAGCTATGTAGTAACTGAAATGAAAAAAGAAGTCAAAGGAACAGCGTCCAACGATTTAGGAAACGTTTTCATTTGGTCTGGTTTTAAATATTATTTGCGGCAACCAACAGATAGCTATATAGTGTATTCTCCTGTCAAGTATTGGAAAGCGCAACATTTAATTGACAGGAAATTTGTCAAAGGATTTGCATACAATCGCCGCCATTTTCACACTAATATTGACGCTTGCATTATGTGCGCATATTGGCAAAATATAGCTGACAGCAGAAAGGAAATTGAAATAGCGGCTTATGATATAGACGATAACACAGGCACGTTGGTTTCGTGTGGACTGCTCCCTGTAAAACAGGTCTTTACAACATACAGCAAAATATATTATGACAAACGCCCTATACCAGATGAGCAGCGGACGGGTATTCTTGCAGGGTTAAATGGTCTTGAAAAGGTAGGCGGCAAACAACGAAACAAGCCCGCAACCGCACCCGATATAATGGGATATATGGTCGCACACAGTTCGGGATTTGATAACCCAGACTTGGATTCTAGCCTTTTGATAGCGGCTCGCTATGATGGAAACGGCTTTTTCCTGCGTAAAGATAACTATCTTGAAAAACTTCCTATGTTTTGCGCTTCACGCTATATTACATATAACAGAGCATGGACGGAACGTGCCCGCATTATGAAGTCGGCGGACGGCGCGGACAGATACAATGCGGACGTTGCAAGTGGTAAACTTGCGCAATTCCTCTTGAAATGCCTGCTTTTCACCTGTACAGAAATGCAGAACCATATGCGCACATTCACGGGGAGCGATGGGCGGTTTTATCGCGATGAACTTTGCCTTGACGGTACGAACGGAAAAACAATCGCCCTGCGCGATATAAAGGGGCTTATCCCCGGTGGTAGGGAAAAGGCTATTTTGAATCAATGGGAAACGGTTCTGCAATGGGCAAAGAAAGCAGAAAACTATAGCCCTTCTTTGACATATGGTGTATATCAGATTTACGCTGAACTGGATACATCGCACATTGACGAAACGACGGGCAATACAATTTGGGATAACGTGGAATTGCATACTGCTCTTGCGGGCTTGAAAACGCTTGTCAAAGACTATTACAATTCTGAAATCGTCCCAGTGCTTTTTGAATATGAGTTTATAAAATAACAAAAACGGCGGCAGGCTTTTGGAGTTTGCCGCCATTTCATTTGTTTTTTCGCTTGCAATACAGCTTCAAGTCTGCCTTGTAGCTCTCGAACGGGTCGATATGGACAATATCGTACTGCACGCCCCGGAACAGTATCATGTGGCTTGTGGTAAGGTTAGCCCGGTAGCCGATTTGAAACAGCGCAAACAAAAAGCAGGCAGTGTCGTGGAAAGGAGGAGGAAAGCGACACTGCCTGCTGTATAGGAACCCCTGAACATTGCGGCTTGATCAGGAGGGATTTGGTAGTCTGTCCGCCGTTCTGGCTATTGCCTCGCATAGAAACGGGAGACAGTTTTTTATGGGCCTGCTGTGCGCCGCTGCTGCGGCCGCACCTGCAGGGAAATGTGCCTGCATGGGCTTTTGCGGGGAGAACCTTTCGGAGGTTATGGGGGATGTCCGTTCCGTTCTCCCTGAGTGCACCCTTATTATGCCAGACAATCGTGGCAATTCTTTGTGGTAAATTTGAACAGTTTGCAAATATTGCAGTTTGCGTTTATAATGTCCGAGCAACATCCGCAAACTGCATATCGCAAATATGCCGTTTTGACAGGCACTGTTTTTGAAAATTGCGATAAACGCCCTGCCTATAAAAAAGACTGCTGAAAAGTCCGCGCTTCTCAGCAGTCTGAATCTGTAATTTTTTTGCGTTACACCCCAAAGAACTCCTTGGCGATGTCGGCGCTGCGCTTGGCGTCCTTGGCGTACCAGTCCGCGCCGATCTTCTCAGCGTATTCCGGGGTCAGCACGGCACCGCCCACCATGATCTTGCAGTCGAGCTTAGCGGCGTGCAGGGCGGCGATGGTCTCCTCCATGCTTTTCAGGGTGGTGGTCATCAGCGCCGAAAGGCCTACCAGATGCACGTCCTTTTCCCGCACGGTGTCCACCACCGTCTCCACCGGTACGTCCCGGCCAAGATCCAGTACCTCAAAACCGTAGTTTTCCAGAATGACCCGGACGATGTTCTTGCCAATGTCGTGCACATCGCCCTTGACGGTGGCAAGGACGATGCGTCCCTTGCTGGCGCTGCCCTCGCCCTTTTGGGCAATGGCGGTCTTGATCTCCTCAAAAGCGCTCTGGGCGGCGCTGGCAGCCTGCAGCAGCTGCGGCAGGAACAGAGTGCCTTTTTCATACTTGGCACCCACGATGTCCAAAGCGGGGATCAAGGCTTCGTCCACCACCTCCAGCGGCTGCTTTTCTGCCAGCAGGGCGCGGGTATGGGCGGCGGCGTCACCCTTCAAGCCCTTTTCCACCGCTTTCATCAGGGCGGCGTAGGGGCCGGTAAGTTCTGCTTCGGTGGCACTGGCGGCAGGCGCGGCTTTTGCAGCCTGTGCCAGTGCGGTGCTGGCGGGCACACGGTCGGCAAAGCGCTCGATGTACTTTGTGCTCTGCTTGTCCCGGTTGGTCAGCACGTTGTAGGCGTACACCGCCGCCATCATCTCTTCGCTGGAGGGGTTCATGATGGCAAGGTCCAGCCCGGCGTACATGGCCATGGTCAAAAAGGTGGTGTTCAGGTAGGCGCGGCAGGGCAGACCGAAGCTGATATTGGATACGCCCAGCACGGTGCGCACTCCCAGCTCCTTTTTGCAGGCTTCCAGCGCCTGCACCGTGGCCAGCACATCCTCCTGCTGGGCGCTGGCGGTCAGGGTAAGGCAGTCAATGTAGATATCCTCCCGGGGAATGCCTGCTGCCAGCGCCGCCTCGGTGATGCGGCGGGCAATGGCCACGCGGTCTGCGGCTTTGGGCTGGATACCTTTTTCGTCGATGGCAAGTCCCACGATGGCGGCACCGTACTTCTTGCACAGCGGCAGGATGGCGGCGAGCTTTTCTGGCTCGCCGTTGGTGGAGTTGACGATGGGCTTGCCGTTGTACACGCGCAGACCGTTTTCCAGCGCCTGCACATTGGAGGAGTCCAGCTGCAGCGGCAGGCTGGTGACGCTCTGCAGGGCCTTGACCACCTTGGGCATCAGGGCAGGCTCGTCCACGCCGGGTGCGCCCACGTTCACGTCCAGCACCTGAGCACCGGCCTCCACCTGACTGACCGCCTGTTCCAGAACATAGTTCATATCCTCTTCCCGCAGTGCCTGCTGGAAGCGCTTTTTGCCCGTGGGGTTGATGCGCTCACCCACCACCGTGATGCCGTCCACGTTGACAAAGTCCACCGGCGTGCAGAGCACCGAGGGCATTTTGTGGGCCGGACGGCCGGGTACGCAGCCTGCAAAAACGCTGTTCAGCAGCTTGATGAACTCCGGCGTGGTGCCGCAGCAACCGCCCGCCGCGAACAGATGCAGTTCCCGGTAGGGCTTCATTTCCATGGCGAAGAGCTGCGGGGTGATATCGTAGCCGCTGCCGTCGGCCCGGGGCAGGCCCGCATTGGGCTTGACGAACACCGGAAAGTCGCCGGGCACAGCCTCTGCCAGACGCTTTGCCATGGGGAAGATCTCCTTGGGGCCCAGTGAGCAGTTGATGCCCACCGCGTTGGCACCCAGACCACGGGCGGTCACGCCGAAGCTTTCCACCGTACAGCCCGTAAAGGTGCGTCCGCCGGCTTCAAAGCTCATGCTGACCAGAATGGGCAGAGTGCTGTTTTCCTTTGCGGCCAGCAGAGCGGCTTTCAGCTCGTAAAGGTCGGTAAAGGTCTCGAAGAAAATAAGGTCGGCCCCGGCGGCAGCGCCTGCCCGGACGATGCGGGCATACTCGCTCACCGCATCCTCAAAGGCCAGCGTTCCGCTGGGTTCCAGCAGTTCTCCCAGCGGGCCGACATCCAGCGCGGTCAGGGCACCGTAGGGCGCACAGGCGCGCTTGCAGTTGGCGATGCCCGCCGCAATGATCTCTTCCAGACTGTAGGCGCTGCCCGCCAGCTTGTGGGCCGATGCGCCAAAGGTGTTGGCGTTGACAATGCGGCTGCCCGCAGCGGCATATTTTGCATGGATGCTCTCGATCAGCTCCGGGTTGGTGATGTTCAGTTCCTCCGGCTTTGCGCCCAGCTTCAGGCCCGAAGCCTGCAGCATGGTGCCCATGCCGCCGTCCAGCAGGACGGTATTGCTCTGTTTGAAAAGTTCACTCGCTTGCACAGGTCTTTCCCCTCTTTCTGTATTCGCAACGGGTGCGCAGCACGCAGTGGCCGCACCCGGCCAGTTTCCCCTTTACCGGGTGGCCGCTGACCCCCAGAATGGCCGTCACGCTCTTGCGCGGGGTCATCAGATTGGTGTCGGTGACGCACAGGCCTGCACGGCGCACCGTGTCCA
>ERZ779877.1378-NODE-1378-length-21055-cov-5.759857_pt1 | contig 21055 bp, 15 predicted proteins | sample MGYA00511556_ERZ779877 | MGnify/ENA primary metagenome ERZ779877 (study PRJEB29588, sample SAMEA2159338) | human gut metagenome | biome: human gut; feature: human-associated habitat; material: faeces | place: Denmark | collected 2008/2010 ...
TCCTCTGAGGTAGGTGTGCTTCCCATTGATCCCACGAAGATCAAAGTAAAAGAAAGACTTCGTCCCGGTAAGATGCTTTTGGTCGATACCGTACAGGGAAGAGTCATCGACGATGAGGAGATCAAGGAAAAATATGCTTCCAGACAGCCCTATGGTGAATGGCTGGACAACAACCTGACAGAATTGAAGAGTATTCACATCCCGAACCAGCGTGTCCCTGAGTACACCTACGAAGAGCGTCAGCGGATGCAGAAAGCTTTCGGTTATACCTACGATGAGATGAAACAGAGCATTCTGCCTATGGCAAAGAACGGCAGTGAAGCGATTGCCGCCATGGGTGTGGATACGCCGCTTCCCGTCTTAAGCAAGACGAACCACCCGCTGTTTCATTATTTCAAGCAGCTGTTTGCACAGGTAACCAACCCGCCAATCGATTCCATCCGTGAGGAGGTTGTTACTTCTACGACGGTGTATATCGGATCTGCCGGAAACCTCTTAGAGGAAAAGCCGGAGAACTGTAAAGTACTTCGGATCAACAATCCGATTCTGACCAACACAGACCTGATGAAAATCCGCAATATGAAAGTAGACGGATTTAAGGTAGAAACCATTCCGATTATTTATTATAAGAATACCAGTCTTGAGAAAGCCGTAGACCGTCTCTTTATTGAGGCGGATCGTGCATACAGAGACGGAGCCAATATCCTGATCCTTTCCGACAGAGGCGTGGATGATAACCATGTGGCAATTCCTTCCCTGCTTGCCGTATCTGCATTGCAGCAGTATCTGGTAAAGACAAAGAAACGTACTTCCCTTTCCCTGATTCTCGAATCCGGAGAGCCGCGTGAGGTACATCATTTTGCAACACTGCTTGGTTTTGGTGCGAGTGCAATTAACCCATACCTGGCACTGGATACCGTAAAACAGCTGATCGACGAGCACATGTTAGACAAAGATTATTATGCCGCAGTTGATGATTATAACCATGCAATTATCACCGGTATTGTAAAGATTGCAGCCAAGATGGGTATTTCTACGATCCAGTCGTATCAGGGTTCCAAGATTTTTGAGGCACTTGGTATTGATAAAGATGTCATTGACAAGTATTTCACCAATACGGTCAGCCGCATCGGCGGAATTTCCATCAAGGATATCGAAAACGATGTCAATACGCTTCATTCCGCAGCCTATGATCCGCTGGGACTTGAAACCGATGTAACCCTTGACAGCAAGGGCCGCCACAAGATGAGAAGCGGAGCCGATGCGCATCTGTACAATCCGGCTACCATCCATCTGCTGCAGCAGTCTACCAAACGTGGGGACTATGAGATGTTCAAGCAGTATACGAGTCTGGTAGATGAAGAAGAAAAGCATACGAACCTGCGTGGACTGATGGATTTTGAGTACCCGAAGAAGGGTGTGAAGCTTGAGGAAGTGGAAAGCGTAGATTCTATTGTGACACGTTTTAAGACCGGAGCGATGTCTTACGGTTCTATTTCGAAGGAAGCACATGAGACACTTGCCATTGCCATGAATCACTTACACGGTAAGTCAAACACCGGTGAAGGTGGTGAGGACAAGGATCGTCTGACCGTCGGACCGGACGGAAAGAACCGTTGTTCCGCAATCAAACAGGTTGCATCCGGACGTTTCGGTGTTACCAGCCGTTATCTGACCAGTGCGCAGGAGATCCAGATCAAAATGGCACAGGGAGCAAAGCCTGGTGAAGGTGGACATCTTCCGGGTAAGAAAGTATACCCATGGATTGCCAGGACAAGACTTTCCACACCGGGTGTATCTTTGATCTCCCCGCCACCACACCACGATATTTATTCCATCGAGGATCTTGAACAGCTGATCTTTGACTTAAAGAATGCAAACCGCGATGCAAGAATTTCCGTAAAACTGGTTTCCGAGGCAGGTGTCGGTACCGTAGCAGCCGGTGTTGCAAAAGCCGGTGCACAGGTTGTCCTGATCTCCGGATATGACGGTGGTACAGGTGCTGCGCCAAGCAGTTCCATCCACAACGCAGGTCTTCCGTGGGAACTTGGTCTGGCAGAGACGCATCAGACACTGATTATGAACGGACTGCGTAATAAAGTAAGAATTGAGACAGACGGAAAGCTGATGAGTGGTAAAGACGTGGCCATTGCTGCATGTCTTGGCGCGGAAGAGTTTGGTTTTGCAACCGCTCCGCTGGTAACCATGGGCTGTGTCATGATGCGTGTATGTAATCTGGATACCTGTCCGGCAGGTATTGCAACCCAGAATCCGGAGCTTCGTAAGCGTTTCGCAGGAAAACCGGAGTATGTTGAGAACTTCATGCGCTTTATCGCAGAAGAACTTCGGGAGTACATGGCAAAACTTGGTGTCCGCACAGTGGATGAACTCGTCGGACGAAGCGATTTCTTAAAGGTTCGCGGAGATCTGTCCGAGCGTGAAGCAAAGCTTGACCTGAGCAATATCTTAAATAATCCGTTTGCAGGAACAAAGCAGAAGGTTATTTTTGATCCGAAGCAGGTATATGATTTCGAACTGGATAAGACCAAAGATATCACGGAGTTTTTAAAACAGTTAAAGCCGGCACTTGATAAGAAGCAGAAGCGTATGATCGATACCGAAGTAACAAACGTAAACCGTTCGCTTGGAACAATCTTCGGATCAGAGATTACAAAGAAGTACGACGATACACTCGATGAGGATACTTTCATTATTAAATGCAGCGGAGCCGGCGGACAGAGTTTTGGTGCCTTTATTCCAAAGGGACTGACACTCGAACTGGTGGGAGATTCCAACGATTATTTCGGAAAGGGACTTTCCGGCGGAAAGCTGATCGTTTATCCACCGGCAGGAGTAAACTTCAAAAAGGATGAGAACATCATTATCGGTAACGTAGCACTGTACGGTGCGACAAGCGGTAAGGCATTCATCAATGGTGTGGCAGGAGAACGTTTCTGTGTCAGAAATTCCGGAGCTACTGCTGTTGTTGAGGGTGTCGGCGATCATGGATGTGAGTATATGACGGGCGGTCGTGTCGTTATCCTTGGTAAAACCGGAAAGAACTTTGCCGCAGGTATGAGCGGTGGTATCGCTTATGTATTAGATGAGGACAACGATCTGTACATGCGTACCAACAAGTCTATGGTGTTCAGTGAGGAAGTCACCAATAAATATGACGTATTAGAGCTCAAAGAAATGATTAAAGAACATGTTACCCTGACCAATTCGGAAAAAGGTAAGGAAATTCTCGATCACTTCAGTGAGTATCTGCCGAAGTTTAAGAAAGTCATCCCATATGATTATAACCGTATGCAGATGGCAATCGTTCAGATGGAAGAAAAAGGTTTGAATGCAGAGCAGGCACAGATTGAGGCATTTTATGCCAGCACGAGAGCATAAGGAGGGAAGAAACAATGGGAAAGCCAACAGGATTTATGGAATACGACAGATGTGAGGCGCGTTCGGTGGAACCAAAGGAACGAATCAAAAATTTTGATGAATTCCACATCTTCCTTTCCAAAGAAAAACAAAGAGAGCAGGCAGCGCGCTGTATGGATTGCGGTGTCCCGTTCTGTCAGTCGGGTATGACAGTTGCCGGAATGACTTCCGGCTGCCCGCTGCACAATCTGGTACCGGAGTGGAACGATCTGCTTTATACCGGAAACTATCAGCAGGCATATAACCGTCTGCACAAGACCAATAATTTCCCGGAGTTTACCTCCCGTGTATGTCCGGCTCTGTGTGAGAAGGCATGTACCTGTGGACACTGGGGAGATCCGGTATCTGTCCGGGACAATGAGCATGGAATCATTGAGACGGCATACAAAGAAGGTTATGCCGGACCACATATTCCAAAGGTTCGTACCGGAAAGAAAGTTGCCATCATCGGTTCCGGTCCTTCCGGACTGGCAGCAGCAGATCAGCTGAACCAGAGAGGACATGATGTTACGGTATATGAGAGAGATGACCGTGTCGGCGGACTTCTGATGTATGGTATTCCGAATATGAAGCTTGAAAAGCAGATCATTGACCGTAAGATCAATGTTATGAAAGAAGAGGGCGTGAAGTTTATCACAGGCTGTAATGTCGGTGTGGATGTCAAGAGTGCAGAGCTGTTAAAAGAGTATGACAGAGTCATCCTCTGCTGTGGAGCAAAGCATGCGCGTGATATCAAGGCAGCAGGTCGTGATGCAGAAGGAATCTATTTCGCAGTCGATTATCTGTCACGCAACACAAAGAGCCTTTTGGATTCCAATTTTAAGGACAACAAATTTATTTCCGCAAAGGGAAAAAATGTTGTGATCATCGGTGGCGGTGATACCGGAAATGACTGTGTGGGAACGGCTATCCGTCAGGGTGCAAAGTCTGTAACCCAGCTGGAGATGATGCCATGTCCACCGGCAGAGCGGGCAGCAAATAACCCATGGCCGGAGTGGCCGAAGGTGTTAAAGACCGACTATGGCCAGGAAGAAGCGATTGCATGTTTCGGTACAGATCCACGAATCTATCAGACAACCGTAAAGGAATTCCATAAGGATAAGAACGGCAAGCTGAATGGTCTGACAATCGTCAGACTTGAGAGCAAGGTGGATGAGAAGACCGGACGCAGAAATATGGTGGAAGTTGCAGGTTCCGAGAAGAAGATTCCGGCAGAACTTGTACTGATCGCTGCAGGATTCCTTGGAACAGAGGAATACATTGCAAAGGCATTCGGTGTAGAGCTGAACCAGAGAACAAATGTAGCTACAGAGCCTGGAACATATGCAACAAATGTAAAGAACGTATTTGTTGCGGGAGATATGCACAGAGGACAGTCACTGGTTGTCTGGGCAATTCGTGAGGGCCGTGAGGTGGCACATGACGTGGATACAAGTCTGATGGGATATTCTTATCTGTCCGTACAGTAAAATAGAGACTTATGGCTGGTGCATAGCCATATGATTTTTGGGAGTCATCTGAAACAGATGGCTCCTTTTTTACCTCTTGTGGGCTTCACGCAGTTATTCTTATTTTTATTGCGGTATATCTGGTGGCAAGCAAAATGCACATGATACTTTGAACACAGCAATGCAGGCGGACATGTGGAATGTAAAGGTCAGGGCAGCAGTGATCCGGATGCTCCGCGTGTGGAACTGCAGATCTCAAGCAGTTTTGGACAGACTTGTATAATTTTTGCTGACTTGAAAAAGTAAATTCCAGTGCAAGAGTAAATTCCATCGGCTTTTAAATTTTGCTGATTTTGCAGGAGTTTTTTTAACAAAATCTCTTGCTTTCTGTTATAATTAAGCTAGCTTATCGAAATTTTGTTGTTTTTATGGCATGAAAAACAGGCTACTGGAATTCGGTGTGTCAGACTAAATTCCACCAGCCACATTTAAAAAATGTGAAATGTTTACTTCCAGTCTGACAGCAGATTTCGATCAGTTAATTAGTTACTTCTTAAAGCGTATCAGCTTAGGCGTTAAATTGACTTCATCTGGTGAAATCGGCTTGAGCTGAAAGGCTTTAAGAACATCTTCTCCAAGTGTTTCCAGGGCAGCATCATACGGCGTTTTGCCGTCAAGGCTTTCTCTTGGGGTAGAGTTTATGTGATTCACAATAAGATTGACATCCCATTGGGTTAGAAATTCAAAGGATGTTCCTTTAGGCAATATCATGCGGAGCATGGTATGCGCCTGTTCGATGGTTCCTTTTTGTCCGCTACGCATTGGATCACAGTAATAAATGCTGCTTCTTTGTATGCCGGTAATTCCAGTTTCTAATTCTTCTGGGTTCCCAAATTCAGAGCCACGGTCGGTTAAGATATTTTCAAAAACAGATGTAAATTCATACGTTCCCATACATTTTTCCAAACGGTCAAATACAGCACGGACGGCACCTTTTGTGCACCGGTTAATAAGAAATGCAAGAAACAGTTTTTCCTCTGTAAAGATCATGGTTAACAGCGTTTTCTGGGAGTCCCTTGATGACTTTACTGTGTCCATTTGTACATAAGAATTTAATTCCAAAGAACAGAAGTCTGCATAGGTTCTGTTGGTAAATACTTCGCGGTCTTTGATCTGTGTTTTGTGGCACTTTCTTGGTTTGAATTTTGCCTGCCTTTTCAGATCCACATTTCTGGCTGTGAACAGTCCCTTATCGATGTATGTGTACATGGAGCGGACAGACATATCCAGTTCCGGATGATTGATCAGGATCTGATAGGGTGACTGTCCCTGTGCGATCAACGGAGTAACAATCTGGTCTTTTTGGTGCAGCTGATGCCGGGTCATATTTATCCCGGCACGGGAACTACTTAATAATTCGCGGTACTTACGGTCGGCAAAACGGGCATCATAGCGGTATTTATGGGCAATGGAACAATGATTGATTTTCATTGGACAGCCATTACATACATAAGGCGCCTTATCAAGTCTGCAGCACCGTTCCTTTTCGAAATCCTTACAGGTTTGGTTGCAGGTTGGACAGGATGTACATTTAATGCCGCAGAGCATGATTTTTCCACAGGCATTTGTTTTTTTACAGTGATAGCGGTGTACACAAAAGTTTTTGGCATTGTAGAAAGTTCCTTTGTGGTACCAGTCAGAAAGGCGTCGTGATTTAACCTCTTTTGAGATGGTTGTAGGATCTTTACAAAGGAATGCCGCAATGTCTTTAAAAGTCGCACCTTTGGATAATTCGTTTTCGATGTAGATACGGTCATTAAGTGTTAGATGTTTCTGGTTTCCAGGGATATATTTACTCATGATAATTCTCCTTCTACTGCTGTCAGAAGGAACTTTTACAATAACACTGATGTATGAAAGAGTAAATATCTACTGTGCAGGACTAAATTCTACCGCCCTGTAGGGCAGTGGAATTTAAAATTTCATTTTAGGTTGTATAATTTTTGGATAATTCTGCTTGCTATTATGTACATTTCGATGTAGAATTATAGACAAATAGTATACAATACATAGGAGGAAACGTATGCGTAAGAATTACTTTCAAGATGTGAAAATTGCGGATAAGCTGAAAATGATTATGAAAGCAATTTTTGCAATTTTACTGGTGAACAATATTCTGTTTGCAATTTTAATGCTTGTATTTGGACATCCGGTATGGATTATCATTCCTGTCATTGCAGTAGTTGGTATGCCATTGCTTTCCAAAAAGATCATTCAGGAACTGACACAAAATATTCTTGAACCGTTAGACCAGATAGAAAAGGCCGCAGATGACATGTCACACGGAAATCTCGAAATTGATATTTCTTATCAGGGGGAAGATGAACTGGGAAAGCTTGCAGAAAGTTTCCGCAATACATCTTTTTATTTAAGGGGTGTTGTGGACGATATCAATCAGCTCCTTACAGAGTTTGCAAAAGGAAACTTTGATGCGAGATCCCATGATATTGAAGCCTATCAGGGAAATTTCGGTGAAATTTTAAAGAAACTGGAAGCGACAGAAAATAATCTGAGCCAGACGATCAAAAATGTACAGGAATCTTCCAATCAGGTATCCGCAGGAGCTGACCAGCTGGCACAGAGTGCGCAGGGACTGGCAGAGGGAGCTACCGATCAGGCAGCGGCAGTACAGCAGCTGACATCTTCGGTTGCCGAGGTTGCTACACATATCGAAGAAAATACGAAGTCCACAGACAGTGTACATGACCAGGCAAAGCAGGTTGCAATCAAGGCAGACAGCGGAAGTGCAAAGATGAAAGAACTGGTCGAAGCCATGCAGCATATTTCAGAGACCACCAATGATATCCAGGTTGTCATCGGAAAGATTGAAAGCATTGCCAGCCAGACAAACCTGTTGTCTTTAAATGCGTCCATTGAGGCTGCGCGTGCCGGTGAAGCAGGAAAAGGATTTGCGGTTGTTGCAGAACAGATTAAAAACCTTGCGGAAGAGAGTGCTTCTTCGGCAGAAGAAACCCGTGTCATGCTGACAAACAGTCTGAATCAGGTGGGTGTCGGAAGCTCTGTTGCAGATGAGACTTCCCAGTTTATGTCGGAAATGATCGAACAGCTGGATGCGGTTGTTATGGAGGTGGCTAAGATCCGTCAGATTTCTGATCAGCAGACAGAATCGGTAAAGCAGATTTCCGCTGCTGTTGAGCAGGTAAACGGGGTTGTGCAGTCTAATTCTGCTACTTCCGAAGAAGTATCTGCAACCAGTGAAGAACTTTCTGCATCTGCTGAAAGTCTGGATGAGATGGTATCTGATTTTGTTCTTCGCAAATAAGATACGGACAGATGACAGGCACATAGTACAGATGAGGTGATTTTATGCCATCAATCATGGTGTATACGGAAGAAACATTTTATTATACAGACGGAATCCGTGTTGTTGCGCGGGAAGAATATATGCGGCCGGATGTTACGGAACTGAGTTTCTACCGGAAAGAAGGTTTCTGGTTTGGATTTGAAGCTCCGTATTCTATTTATACCATGCAGGGAATCCGGGCATTGATTGAGTTGAAACTCAGACAATACGATTGTACACCGGAATTTCGCTATACGCGTAAGAAAATTGAATATAGTTACAGTGAAAAAAAGATTCTCGATTCCGTGATTTTTTATATCACGAAATCCGATCAGCCGGGAGTTTTGTCTGTGATGGAGGAAATTAATCATTCCACTCATCTGTGTTTCTGGAACATGAAAGTGCCATACCATGATTTTGGGGAAATCCGTAAACATACCGATGCGGTATTTTACGGAATGTTTCAACAAAAAGCGCAATAGTTCTTGACTTTTTCGGCAAAAGTTCTATAATACATTCTCGGTAATAGAGGATGTGTCGAATGAATAAAGAGAGAGATTATTTTTTTGATAATTTGAAAGCGGTATTGATATTCTTAGTCGTGCTGGGACATTTTTTGCTCCCTATCCACGGAGAAAGTGTTCTTGTGGTGGTAAAGCGCCTGATCTATGTATTTCATATGCCGCTTTTTGTATTTGTGTCAGGTTATTTTGCAAAGAAAATATATAAAAACGGGCAGTATAATTTTAAAAAAATATTGTATCTGATCAAGGCGTACATCATATTTGTTATTGCAATTCAGATAGTATATGCACTGTGTGGATTCCGGGATTTCTCAGAGATTAATTTTTTCTCGCAGAGTGGGGCACCGTGGTATCTGTTTGCCATGATTGTGTGGTATCTTACCATTCCTGTCATCCGGAAGTACAAAGAGATACCAGTATTAATCGTGACGGTTGCGCTGGCCCTGATCGCCGGATATTTCAAAAATATCGGCGATTTTTTGTGCATGTCCCGTATTCTGGTATTTGGTCCGTTCTTTTATCTGGGATATTATATGGAACAACCGGTGCTTGAACGGGCATTGCGACCGGTTTACCGGAGAGTTGTTGTACCGGCTGCTGTGGCAATCTGTGCGGGAATTCTGGCGTTTGGCTCAAAGTTAAAAGATGAGCTTGGCATGGTCTATGAAAACATTTCCTATTATGAACTGGATGATGTGTGGGAAGGGCCGTTTGTTCGTCTGGCACTGATGATTGCCGCGTTTCTGATTTCGTGGGCGATTATGTTTTTTGTGCCGCGTGGGAAAACCTGTCTGTCAGTGATTGGACAGAATACGATGCCGGTATATATGCTGCACCGGATCCTGCGGGATATCCTGATGTTTGCGGGAATCTATGACTATCTCGGAGACTGGGGATGGTTTGCGCTGTTTGTTCTGATTTGTCTGAGTATCTGCGTGATTTACCTGCTTGTTAATCCAAAGGTAGTAAATCAGGTAAATAAGATTCTGACACTGTATACCCCGCGGCTGTGGGGCAGAATACGCCGGAATCAGGCGATATAAAGGAATCGTAGATTGACGTTTCCTCCTATATTTTCTAAGCTTAGAACCAGAAAGATATAGGAGGAATTTTTTTATGGATGCAAAAAAGTTTGGAGTACTCTGGTATTATGGAGAAATGTCTGCACGGATACTTAATGGTGTAACGGCACAGCGTATGATAGAAGCAATTCGTATTTGACAATTCCAAAAAATGATTATATAGTGGCAGAAAAGAACTTTTGTTTTCACAGAGAAAATACACTGAGGGAGGAACGTAATAATGTACGAATTTACGCAGGATTGTCTGACGGGCATCGACCAGATCGATGAAGAGCACCGAAAACTGTTTTCGCTGATCAATGAAGCGGTTGAACTGCCGAAAGAAGCACGCACACCACAGACGGTAAAAAATATACTGGAACATTTAAGTGATTATGCCGTAAACCATTTTGCACACGAAGAAGCCTATATGGAGGCACAGAACGATCCGGAACTGCCGTTGCAGAAAAAAGAGCATCAGGCATTTGCCGATCACGTAAAACTTCTGGAAAAGCAGCCACTCACCGGGGAGAATGCATCGGCGATGCTCGATGAGATTCTGACCTATCTGGTACGCTGGCTGTACCGGCATATTTTAAGCAGTGACATGATGATCGGGAAAATGCAGAAAGAAGATCCGTTTGTGTTTACCGCGAAATATTATACGGGAATTGAACTGGTAGACAGGGAACACCGGAAGCTGTTTGAGATTATCGGAGAGGTAAATGCACTGATCCATAACGACCTGCTTCATGACAAATACGATGAAATTGTACGTCTGCTGGATGAACTCCGGGAATATACCAAGTTTCATTTTGAAGATGAAGAGGCCTATATGCAGAAAATCAACAGCCCGATGCTTGAAGCGCAAAAGAGGGCGCATCAGGCATTTGTGGACAAGCTGATGAGTATCGATCTGGATAAGCTGGAAGAAATTGATGACAACCAGCAGGAATATCTGCATGAGCTGATCGAGTTCCTCGGCGGATGGCTGATCAATCATATTTTAAAGATGGATACGCAGATTGAAAAGACAGAGCAGTAAGTATTATGTGCGGTGAAAGGATTATTTTCACCGCATTTTAATATGTCAATTTAATATGAAACTTATATAGAAAATACGTTATCCTTTTTAAAAATATTCTTTATAATAAAAGATAGCGAGATTGAGAAAAGGAAGTGTATTTTTATGGCAACAATTTTTCCAAGGGAACAGAAGGCAAAAATGCTTTTTGAAAAGATTAAAGAGAATCCGCAGGCATGTGAGCGCCTGATGGAAACGTTTTATGATGCGCTCGGAGTGGGCGATGATTATGAGGGCAACGGTCTTTCTGCGGAGCAGTTCGCAACCGCACTGTTTCGTTCTTATGAGGAAAAGGATCTGACGGCGTTTCTGATGGCAATCTGCCAGAACAGTATGTTTGATCTGCTGCGGAATTCGTTTCTGGCTCCGTTTCGTTTTAATGCCAATGGTCAGACAAATCCCTATATCCTGACGGATGAGGATGGAAAATTAATTCCGGATATCAAATTTCATGTCAGTGACAAAAATTATGAGCAGTTTTTTAAGGTATTTCAAAAGAGTGAACAGGTGAAGATGTATCTGGCATACGGATTCCGTAAACGGCATTGTTATGACAGAGATACCATGGAAGCACAGGAAATCCGTATGGGAGAGCATATCGGAGTGCTGCTTGTCTATGAAATGCCGGATACGGTAAAAATACAGGAGACAGAAGCGCAGGCATATGCGGCCATCTGGGATATCCTGATGGATCTGCAGAAATCCCTGCCACGTTCGGTCGTTTATTACGGACAGGATTCCATGGAAAATAAGGGAAACCGTTACGATGCACTTGGGGTGTTTTTGCCGATGTACCATTTTCGGAAGGCATTGGAGAAAAACATTGATATTGCAAACAAAATTGTATTGATGCATTAAGAAAGAGGATGATGATTCATGCAAACCACTGCAATACCTAAAAATCACATGGATATCCCATGGCATGAGTACAGCGGCCACGGAAATTGTCCGATTACAGAGGCAGACCTGACCGAAAAAGCTTCAATCGTCGGCCGTGTCGGCCTGATGTTGTTATCCTGTGGAACGGGAGCCTGGCGTGTCCGCAGTTCCATGAATACGATTTCACAAAATCTCGGAATTACATGTTCGACAGATATCGGTCTGATGTCGATTGAATATACCTGTTTTGATGGAACGAGTGGATTTTCCCAGTCTCTTTGCCTGACCAATACCGGAGTCAACACATCAAAACTGAACCGGCTGGAGCGTTTTATCGGTGAATTTTCAACCGTAGGGAAAACCATGACGGGCGAACAGCTCCATGATCATCTGGATGAGATCGACCGGATTCATGGACTCTATTCCCCGGTGGCTTTGGGATTTGCCGCGGCACTGGCATGCGGCGCATTCACATTTTTGCTTGGCGGAGGACCCGTGGAAATGCTGTTTGCTTTTTGCGGGGCAGGACTTGGAAACTTTGTCCGCTGCAAACTGACAAAGCATCATCTGACACTGTTTCTCGGGATTGTGGCATCCGTTGCCTCGGCGTGCGTTACCTATACCATTCTGCTTCGGATCGCAGAGCTGATTGCCGGGGTTTCCCTGCAGCATGAGGCGGGATATATCTGTTCCATGCTTTTTATCATTCCGGGCTTTCCGTTTATTACAAGCGGAATTGACCTTGCCAAGCTGGATATGCGTTCCGGGCTGGAGAGGCTGACCTATGCGATCATTATCATTGTTGTTGCGACCATTACGGCATGGCTGATGGCACTGCTTTTGCATCTGCATCCGGTGGATTTTCCGGCGCTTTCTATGTCCGTTCCCATGCATATCATACTGCGTCTGGTCTTCAGTTTCTGCGGCGTGTTCGGATTTTCGATTATGTTTAACAGTCCGTGGAAACTGGCGGCAACGGCAGCACTGATCGGAGCAGTGGCCAACACCCTCCGGCTGGAGCTGGTGGATCTTGCTTCATTTCCTCCGGCTGCGGCTGCTTTTGTGGGAGCACTTTTGGCAGGAATCCTTGCATCATTGATCAAAAACCAGGCGGGATATCCAAGGATTTCACTTACGGTTCCGTCGATTGTCATTATGGTACCGGGACTGTATCTGTACCGGGCAATTTACAATCTGGGTGCGATGTCTTTGAATACCTCTGCATCCTGGTTTGCTTCTGCAATTTTAATTATTGTGGCACTGCCGCTTGGTCTGATCTTTGCAAGAATTCTGACCGACCGGACATTCCGGTATTGTACATAGAAATACGTCTGTTTCCTTACGGCTCCACAAATCCCGGAAAGATACTGACACCTCTTTATTTTAGAAAAGACTTGCAAAAACTATCCAGATGAAGTAAGATAAGATACACAAAACAGGATGTCTGAAAAAGACTATAGATTTTACGGTTTCTGATTCAAACCGTCGGTCTATAGTCTTTTTTTGCGGAACATCCGGCAGAAAAGAGGAGTTCATATGAATCAGGAGTACATGAAAACAAGAAAAATCCTGCCGCTGGTGCTTTCCATGTCACTTCCCATGGTCATATCCATGGCAGTGAATGCATTGTATAACATTGTGGACAGTTATTTTGTGGCAAAGATCAGTGAAGATGCGATGACGGCGCTTGCCCTTGTGTTTCCGGTGCAAAATTTTGTCAATGCCATTGTCATCGGGTTTGCGATCGGAATCAATGCAAGGGTAGCCTTTTATCTGGGGGCAAAAGAGGAGAAACTGGCAGATGAGTCGGCATCCGTGGGGCTTTTGTTAAATTTGATCCACGGTCTGGTGCTGGCACTGCTTTGTTCTGCCATTATGCCATCGTTTCTTCGGATGTTTACAGGCGATACACAGGTGATCGCGCTGGCATGCACATATTCCACGCGGGTATTTGCATTTGCACCGATCATTGGCCTGGGGCTTGCATATGAAAAGATCTTTCAGGCAGTCGGGCGGATGAAGGTGTCGATGATCTGTATGATGCTCGGATGTGTAACCAATATTATTTTAGATCCGGTTATGATCTTTGGTCTGGGACTGGTACCGAAGCTTGGAATTGCGGGTGCGGCTTATGCCACGGGAATCGGTCAGTGTGTGACGCTGGCAGGGTATCTGCTGTTTTATTTTGTACGTCCGATGCATGTAAAGGTCAACATCGCAAATATGAAGACAACCGGAAACGTAATGAAAAATATTTATACCATCGGAATTCCGGCAACTTTAAATCTTGCACTTCCTTCCATTCAGGTGTCCGCATTAAATGCAATCCTTGCGCCGTTTCCGGGAAGTTATATTCTGGTGCTCGGAGTTTATTATAAACTGCAGACATTTATTTATCTGACGGCAAACGGAATTGTGCAGGGAATCCGGCCGCTCGTTGGATATAATTATGGAGCGGGAGAATATGACAGGGTGAAAAAGATTACGCACACCTCCATGGGATTGATCGCACTGGTTATGGTTATGGGAATGGCAATTTCCTGTGCAATTCCGCAGCAGCTGATGGGATTGTTTACCACAAGCCGCGCAACAATGGAAATCGGAGGTGCGGCACTCAGAATCATCAGTTTTGGATTCGTGGTATCCTCGGTTTCCGTTACATTTTCCGGAGTCCTGGAGGGACTGGGAAAGGGCATGCCATCACTTTTGATTTCTCTTGCGCGCTATATCGTTGTGATGCTGCCGGTTTCTTTTGTGCTCAGCCGGTTGTTACAGGCATTGGGTGTGTGGTACGGATTTGCCGTTACCGAGTATATCGTAGCGGTTCTTTCCTATTATATATACAAATTCCATATGAGAGATATAAAAGGGTAACAAAATAAAAAAAGTGTGGTACAATAGTTAAAATATGGATAAGAGAAAAGGAATAAGGAGGAGTCGGTTATGCCATACTCAAACGCCACCAAACAGGCATTTGCAGATGCTCTTCGAAAACTGTTGGAACAGAAACCTTTTGCGAAGATCAGTGTATCACACATTTGCGAAGAATGCGGAATGAACCGCAAAAGTTTTTATTATCATTTTAAAGATAAATATGATCTGGTCAACTGGATTTTTGACACTGAAATTACAAAGATTTTTTCAGAAGAAGAATGGAAAAATGCCGGCTTTACATGGGATATACTGGAAAAAATCTGTGAGTATTTTTATAAACACCGGACATTCTATTCGAAAGTACTGCAGATTGAGGGGCAGAACTCTTTTACAGAACATTTCCGGGATATTTTAGTCCCTGTCAATCGTAAATTTCTTGCGATGGTAGAGGAAGAGGAAAAAGGAGAACATGAGGAATTTTATATTCATTTCTTTTCGGATGCATTTCTGGCAGCACTGGTGAGATGGCTTGAGGACAGGGAATGTGTGTCCCCGCAGGAATTCAGTGCACTGTTGCGTTCGAGTGTGGAAATGATTGCAAAGTATGTGCTGCAGAGTCAGAAATAAGGGCAGAAGCATTCTGTAATCTGGCAAAATTCGACAAATTTTACCCACATTCGTACATTTGTCCACTTGAATTTAAGAAGAGAAAAGATATAATACTTTTCAGATTACACAAAAACATTTCTGTCATGTTATGGCGACAGAATGAAAGGAAGTTGAGATTATGAATAAAATGTCATTACAGAAGAGTATTCAGAACTTTGGAATCAAGCAGGCCTTAAAGTATATGGAGAAAGATCCGGAGGAGAATATTCCGAAACTGATGGATATGGTTGACAAATTTGCACCGGACGGATGGTATGAGGCACAGAGAAATATGATCCGTAAGGTAATCAAAGAAAGAGGAAACTGGTATCAGTTAATTCTTCGTATTTACCAGCTGGATCCGGAAGTACGTAAAGCATTCTTCCAGAATTTCATTTTCAATGCAAGTTTAAAAGGCAGCGCACTGCAGGAGCAGCTTGCTGAAGAAAACAACTGTAACATTCCGTGGGCAATTCTGTTAGACCCTACCTCTGCATGTAATTTACACTGTACCGGATGCTGGGCAGCAGAGTATGGCCATCAGCTGAATCTGGATCTGGATACGATTGATTCTATCGTACGTCAGGGTAAGGAGCTTGGTACCTATATGTATATTTATACAGGTGGAGAACCACTGGTACGTAAAAAAGACCTGATCAAGATCTGTGAGATGCATCCGGATTGTGAATTCCTTTCTTTCACAAACGGTACTTTGATTGATGAAGAGTTCTGCCAGGAGATGCTTCGTGTCAAGAACTTTGTTCCGGCAATCAGTCTGGAAGGATTTGAGACAGCAAACGATGGACGAAGAGGCGAAGGTGTATTTGATAAAGTACAGCATGCCATGAGCCTGTTAAAGAGCCATGGTTTACCATTTGGTATTTCCACCTGCTATACCAGAAAGAATTTAGATGATGTAACCAGCGAAAAATTCTTTGATATGCTGGTTGAGAGTGGTGCATTATTTGTATGGTTCTTCCACTATATGCCGGTTGGAAATGATGCAGCAGTGGAACTTCTGCCTACACCTGAGCAGCGTGAGGAAATTTTCCATCGTATCCGTAAGTTCCGTCAGACAAAGGCAATATTTAGCATGGATTTCCAGAATGACGCACAGTTTGTCGGCGGATGTATCGCCGGTGGACGAAGATATTTACATATCAATGCCAAGGGTGATGTGGAGCCATGCGTATTTATTCATTATTCCAATGCAAATATTCATGACTGCAGCCTGCTGGATGCTTTAAAGAGCCCATTATTCCAGGCATATCATGACAACCAGCCGTTTAATGACAATATGCTTCGTCCGTGTCCGATGCTTGAGAACCCGGATAAGCTTGGAGAGATGGTAAAAGAGTCAAAGGCAGTAAATACCGATTATCAGTCACCGGAGACACCGGAACATCTGAAAGAAAAGGCTGCTCCTTATGCCGAGAACTGGACACCTACAGCAGAAAAACTCTGGAACAAAGAAAAAGAAAAGATTGCAGCAGGAAAAGCCGGCGTGGAACAGTAATGATAAGTTTTCTCAATAAGGACAGCCGGATTGTTGTTGCATAAAGTGTGGGACTCCGCTATTTATCGGATGATAGATGGTGTGAGTCCTTTTTTTATGCTCTTTTTTGCACGCCGTGGTGACTAAAAAAATACTTGCAAATTGGAAAAATGGGGCATAAAATACGTTTTTAAACAGGAAGACAAAATTATAAATCAGTTATTAAGGAGGAAACAACGATGTTAAAGTGTTTCAAAAATTTTGATGCAAAGAAAACCGGACTTTTTGCAGCAGGTGTACTGTTTGGTACCGCAGGAATCAAGATTCTTTCCAGCAAGGATGCAAAGAAACTTTATACAAATTGTACAGCAGCCGTACTCCGCGCAAAGGAAGTTGTTTTAAAGACCGCTACAAAGGTGCAGGAGAATGCAGAGGATATCTATGCAGAAGCAAAGCAGATCAACGAAGACCGTGCAGCAAAAGAAGAGGAAGTATTTGATGGTGAGGAAGTAACCAAAGAGACAACTGCCGAAGAGACAGAAACTACAGAAGAGACAGCAGAAGCATAAAAACGCATGAAAGAGATGTTACCTTATATGTAACATCTCTTTTATCGAAAGCAGGTTATAGATATGAAATTTCAAATCAGACATGAGATAAGAGGAAGAATGAGGATTCATGTGATCCAGAGTCGTATGTCATTTGCACAGGCAGATACATTACAGTATTATCTGGAACAGTGTGAATCTGTGATTTCCGCAAAAATTCAAAATCGTACCGAAGATGTGACCATTTGTTATGAAGGAAACAGAGATGCAATCCTTGAAGTGTTAAAGGCATTTTCGTATGAAAAGACGGATGTTCCGGATACCTATATTAAAAATTCCGGAAGAGAAATGAATCAGCGTTACTGGGATCAGCTGGTGGAGCAGACGTTCTGGCATTTCGGTAACAAACTGTTTCTGCCGTTTTCCGTTCGTGCAGTAATCACAACGGTGAAATCCGTGAAGTATATCTGGAAAGGGCTTCAGACTCTGTTTCAGGGTAAGATCGAGGTTCCGGTACTGGATGCAACTGCCATTGGTGTTTCCATTATCCGTGGTGATTTTGCGACCGCAGGATCTGTGATGTATCTGCTTGGTATCGGAGAGACGCTGGAAGAATGGACACATAAGAAATCCGTGGGAGATCTGGCACGCAGTATGTCACTCAACATCAGCAAGGTATGGATGATGTGTGATGGACAGGAAATACTCGTTTCCGCAGACAACGTGCAGTCCGGAGATGAAGTGCGCATTCATATGGGAAATGTGATCCCGTTTGACGGAACGGTAACGGATGGAGAGGCAATGGTAAATCAGGCATCTTTAACCGGAGAATCGGTTCCGGTCCGCAAAGTACCTGATGGCGTGGTATATGCCGGAACGGTTGTCGAGGAAGGCGAGATTACGATCCGCGTCAGAGAAGTAAACGGATCAAGCAAGTATGAAAAGATCATGGCGATGATCGAGGAATCAGAGAAACTGAAATCCTCACTGGAAGGAAAAGCCGAACATTTAGCAGATAAACTGGTGCCATATACCTTCCTGGGAACAGGGCTTGTATGGCTGTTTACCAGAAATGTGACAAAGGCAGTTTCTGTACTTATGGTAGATTTCTCCTGTGCACTGAAACTTGCAATGCCATTGTCCGTGCTCTCTGCAATCCGGGAAGCAAGTACCTATAACATTACCGTAAAGGGAGGCAAGTATCTGGAAGCTATGGCGGAAGCGGATACCATCGTCTTTGATAAGACCGGTACACTGACCAAGGCACAGCCGACAGTGGCAAAGATTGTTTCCTTCAATGATCAGTCCGAGGATGAACTGCTTCGTATTGCTGCCTGTTTAGAGGAACATTTTCCACATTCCATGGCAAAGGCTGTGGTACGTGAGGCAGTAAACCGGAATCTGGTACATGAGGAACTTCACTCAAAGGTAGAGTACATTGTCGCACACGGTATTTCTTCCAAGATCGGGGAGAAACATATTGTGATCGGAAGCTATCATTTCGTATTTGAGGATGAGAATGCTACAATTCCGGAGGGAAAGAAAGAGATATTTGAGCAGCTTCCGGAGCAGTATTCACACCTGTATATGGCGATTGACGGAGTGCTTGTGGCAGTTATCTGCATCGAAGATCCACTTCGTCCGGAAGCGGTTGAGGTTATTGCAAAGTTAAAGAAACTCGGAATCTCCAAGGTTGTTATGATGACCGGAGACAGTGACCGCGTGGCATCTGCGATTGCGAAAAAAGTCGGTGTGGATGAGTATCATTCCGAGGTATTGCCGGAAGATAAAGCAAGCTTTGTTGAGGCAGAAAAGAATGCCGGAAGAAAGGTGATCATGGTCGGTGACGGTATCAATGATTCTCCGGCATTGTCTGCAGCGGATGTCGGCATTGCCATCAGTGATGGCGCAGAGATTGCACGCGAGATTGCAGATGTGACGGTGGGTGCAGATGATCTCCATGAGCTTGTTACTTTAAAGAAGATCAGTAATGGGCTGATGGAGCGGATTCACAGAAATTACCGTCTGATTGTAGGCATTAACACCTCATTGATCGTTCTTGGCGTGGCAGGGGCATTTCCACCAACCACATCGGCATTGCTTCACAACACGTCCACACTTCTGATCAGCTTAAAGAGCATGAACAATCTGCTCGATGAAAAGGAAGAAGTAACAGAAGAAAATGTAGCAGAAGCATTTGCATAATGGAAACAAAACTGTCTGATTCTCATAAAATAAAAAGAATGAGAATAAGGCAGGAACAAAATGAAAGAATTATATCCTGGGGATCAGGGAATCTGGGTACAATATCTGCAGCTGGCATTGCAGCGTGCAGGACAGCAGGTGATGCTGGATGGAATTTTTGGATCAAAGACCTGTGCAGCCGTGGAAAAAGTAATGGGCAGCAGCGGAAAGTGTGCGGTAAAAGAAGCACAGTGGAACCGTCTACTGCCCTTTTTACGTGGGTATATCACACACGAGGTAAAAGCAGGAGATACCTTTTTCTCCATTGCGAAAATGTATGATACAACGATGGAGCGAGTGATGCATGCAAATCCCGGAACGGATGCCGGAGCATTACAGATTGGAAGTACGGTTGTTGTACCACTTAATTTTCCGTTGGTTTCCGGAGAAGTTCCATACACTTCCCTGCTTACCGGGTGGATCATTGAGGGCTTGCAGGCACGTTATCCCTATCTGCAGGTGGGAACGATCGGAAGAAGTGTTATGGGAACACCCCTGTGGTCGTTGCAGTTGGGAAATGGTCCGGTAGAGGTGGGGTACAATGCTTCCTTTCATGCAAATGAGAGTATTACCACACCGGTACTTTTAAAGTTTGTGGAGCGGCTGCTGGAGGCATATGCAGACGAACATATGTATGAAGAACTGTACCCGGAGCGGCTGTTTGAAGAATATTCCCTGTATCTTGTACCATTGGTCAATCCGGATGGTGTGGATCTGGTAAATGGGCTTTTGACGGAAGGATTTTATTATCGCCGTGCGGTCCGCATTGCGTCCGGATTCCCGGATATTCCGTTTCCGGACGGATGGAAGGCAAATATCCAGGGTGTGGATCTGAATCTGCAGTTTCCGGCAGGATGGGATATGGCAAAGAAAATAAAATTTGAACAGGGGTATAACCGTCCGGCACCGAGGGATTACGTGGGACAGACACCGCTCAGCGTCCCGGAGAGTACTGCCATGTTTGATTTTACGAGAAACCATGATTTTTCCCTGATTCTTGCATATCACACACAGGGAGAAGTGATTTACTGGCGGTATCTTGACTATGAACCGGCAGATTCCAGAAGAATTGCAGAATATTTTGGCGAGGTCAGCGGATACCGGGTGGAAGAGACACCCTCTACGTCTGGTTATGCCGGTTTCAAAGACTGGTTTATTCAGGAATACAATCGTCCCGGCTATACCATTGAGGTGGGAATGGGGGTAAGCCCGCTTCCAATGAGTCAGTTTGCCGGAATCTATGAAGATAACCGTCTGATTTTAGAAGGCGGAATGACGGAACTTGTGCGATAACCGGGGATGTGTTATATTGTAGCAGAGAAAAGATGAGGAAACTGGAGCGTAAGATGAACACAGCATACAGCTATGAGATACAGCCGCTGGATGAACATTCCATAAGCATAGAGCGTGTATATGGGACGACACCGGTTGTTGTAATTCCAGAGCAG
>ERZ779877.1385-NODE-1385-length-20978-cov-4.427663_pt1 | contig 20978 bp, 18 predicted proteins | sample MGYA00511556_ERZ779877 | MGnify/ENA primary metagenome ERZ779877 (study PRJEB29588, sample SAMEA2159338) | human gut metagenome | biome: human gut; feature: human-associated habitat; material: faeces | place: Denmark | collected 2008/2010 ...
GGTGAGTCTCATATGTGCGCGTTGTGTAATATGTATCATATGACTTTCCATGTATGCTCCTGCACACTTGTTATAGCATAAATATATGCAGGCACTCTGCGATTTATGAGCCTTCTACCTTCCATCAGAGATATTCAAACATCTCTTTTGCATCTTCCTTTTTCGTAGAATCCGCGATCATTGTCACCTTAACCTTCACGGATTTATTACCAAACGATATCTCGATCACATCGCCAAGCTTCACATCATAGGATGCTTTCACGACTTTATCATTGACCATGACTCTGCCTGCATCGCATGCATCATTTGCTACGGTACGACGCTTAATCAGACGCGATACCTTTAAATATTTGTCCAAACGCATAGCACGTTCCTCCTTACTTTCCTCTCATATGAAAAAGCTGCCGCAGCATGCGACAGCTTTTCACTCTTTATCGAAAAATCTTTTCGGATAAGAATCAGATTAGTTTAAAGAATCCTTTAAAGCCTTACCAGCCTTGAACTTAGGAGACTTAGAAGCAGCGATCTTCATTGTCTCGCCTGTTCTTGGGTTACGTCCCTCACGAGCAGGTCTCTCAGCTACTTCAAATGTACCAAATCCAACTAACTGGATCTTCTCACCATTCTTTAACTCTTCTGCTACTGTCTCTGTGAAAGCCTTAAGTGCCTTCTCAGCTTCTGTCTTCTTAAGTCCAGCCTTCTCAGCCATCTTTGCAACTAATTCATTCTTGTTCATCGAAATTTCCTCCTATAATAAAACGATGTTTCCTGACCACATCCCCCGCGGTCGAATCTTGTTTTTATCAGCTTTGCCAACAAAGCCCTACGCATATTTATACCTTGTTGCCCTTTGTTTGTCAAGGAAAAAAGCCAAGTTTTTGGCACTTTTTGGGAATTTCGATGTCAATTTTACCCTTCCATCTGTTTCCCAAGGAAATTTGCGACTGTCTGCGCAAGCTTGAACTCGACCTCTGAGGCGGGCGGGGAGTTCTTCTCCGTGATGAACAGAACGCAGCCCATCACATCTCCCTCCGAGATGACCGGAGCCGCAACGGAAATGCAGTATTTTTCATCGGCTGTGCTCACGGGGGTGCTGCTTCCGCCGGTGCTGTGTCGGTAGACGGAGCGCCCGGCCATGATCTCGCCGAGCTGCGCGCTGACGGGCTTTTCCAGCAGCTCCTTTTTCGCGCCGCCTGCGATGGCTATGACCGTGTCCCTGTCGCACACGGCGGCGATGCCGTCCGTCGTTTTCCTCAGGCTGTCGCATATCTGCGCGGCGAAGTCGCCAAGCTCCCCGATAGGGGAATATTTCTTGAAGATCAATTCTCCGTCCTTATCCGTGAATATCTCCAGCGGGTCACCGTTACTGATCACATTGACATGGTAGATCTTGTCCGCGTGCTTTTCCGAGCACTGGACTATGGTGACGGGTGAGCTATCTGCCATGCCGGGATCAAAATTTGCAGCGTCCCCCGTCTCCTCCGGCAATGTGCCGCTCTTGAGGATGGAGTCGATATCCGCCTTGAGCTGAACCTCGATGTGGTCCTCGAACACGGTGATGCGTTCAATAATCAGCGTGAGGTCCTGGCGCTCGAGCTTCGGCTTTTGGAGGATATCGTCGAACACCTCCATCGCCGTCTTTGCCGCGCGGTTGACGCGGATGATGGTGTTGCGCTTGTCGGCGCTCATGTCTATCTGGTTTCTGATGCCCTCGATGCGGCGGGAGAGGTCGCTCTCCATCTCGTCGTAGGTCTCCTCGAGCAGCGCCTCCTGCTCCGGGTGCTTCATAATGTCCCGGACGCGCTGACGCTTCGTGGCCTTGAGCTCGGCCTGAAGATCTTCAAGCACTGCAGTGAGGTTCTGCGCTGCCTTCTCGGTTTCAGCGATGTCCTCCGTCTCACGCGCAAGGTCGGTGTTCAGCCGATCGAGCATCTGCGCGGAGTTTTCTTTCACCTTGCGCACATAGTCCTTCACCAGCTCGTCGAGCTTATCGACGCGGATGTGGTGGCTCGTGCAGGCCTTACGCCCGCGCCGGTGATATTCGCCGCAGCGGTAGGCGTCGCGGATGTCGCGGCGGCTCATGGCGAACATGGGGCTACCGCAGTCTCCGCAGAAGAGAAAGCCGGAGTAGACATTGTCGTTTATCTTCACGCCGCGGTAGTGCGAGGTGCTGCGCTCCTCGCGCAGCGCCCGCGCGGTGGCGAAGGTGCGATAGTCGACGATCTCCTGATGGTGGTGCTCAAAGACCTTGTGGTCGCTGGCGTCCTGCTTCACGTCAGCGCCGTTTATCTTGCGGCGCGTGTACTTGCCCTGACGCAGAGTGCCGATATAAAAATCATTATCGATGATGCCCTGCACGGTGATGATTGCCCACTCGTTCTTGACCTTGCGCACCGGTGTTTCGCCATCGGCCTCGCGCCGGGTGCGCTCCGCCATGCGCGGTGTGGGTATGCCCTCATCGGTGAGGTAGTTTGCAATGCGCTTATAGCCCCAGCCGCCGATGTAGAGCGCGAATATCTTCCGCACGATCTCCGCCTCGGTGGGGACGACCTCAAATTCCTGCTGCTTGTTTACGATGTAGCCGTAGGGCGCGGCGCAGATCCAGCGCCCGTCCTCCTGACGGCGCTTCACGACTGAGCGCACCTTGCGGCTCGTGTCGGTGACGGGCATTTCGTTCATGAGGAACTGGAACTGTATCTTCACCCAGTCGTCGTCATTCGGAAAGTCTATGCCGTCGCCGATGGAGATGATGCGGAGCCCCGCGTCGCGCAGATCCTCCAGCTCCACAAGACCGCGGCTGTTGCGGCGCGAGAAGCGGGAGAAGTCCTTGACGACGAGGATATCATACTTGTGCGCCATGAGCTTTCTGCGCAGCTCCTGATAGCCCTCACGCTGCTCGAAGGTGTAGCCCGAGCGGTCGCGGTCCTCGTAGAAGGTGAGCGTGCTGTCCGGGAATGTGCGGCGCACATAGTCCTGTATGATGGCTTTCTGGTTTTCGATGGACACATTGTCGCGCCCCGCCTCCTCGTCGACCGAGATGCGGCAGTACCCGGCAATGTCAAAGTGTTCTCTCATTTGTGTTCACCCTTGAGATACTTTTCAGACTATTACAATATTATACATATATAATCTTACATTTGCTGATAATATTGTATCACATGAGCTTTCGGAAAGCAACAGAAAAGAATAAACGGACGACTACTACAAGCCGTCCGTTTACATCACCATGCCCTGTTCCTTTTCATGCTCCACTTCGAGCTCCGCGATGCGCTTTCTGTTGTAGCAGAGCAGGCCGCTTGTCAGAGAGTATAAGTCCTGACTGCCGGACATAAACACAGCGACGGTATATTTCTTTCCAGCGTACTCTGCATACAGCGGTTTGAGGCGCTGGCGCACGGCGGAATCATTTTTCTCTTTGTTCGATAGCCAGACTTCGACTGTGCTGCGTTCATCGTTTATGCTTATCTCCAATCATTGACCATCTCCTCTCAATAGAAATTTTCATCATATTTGCTGGATTCTAAACCGGGCGGGCTGGCATTATCCCGAAAAAGATTTGCTCCCGGTAAATCAAAAAGGGCTTGCCTGAATTGGCAAGCCCTTTGCGGGGAACCTCACTCTGATGCCGTCTAATGAATAGCTCTGAATAAAAAAAGCTGGGTGCACCCGGTCTTCTCCGTTTACCCCAACTTTTTAGTTTAGAACCAATATCTTTCAATGCTGCACAATGAACCCGCCGCCGAGCAGACGGTCGCCGTCGTACAGCACGGCGGACTGTCCCGCTGCCGGTGCGCGCACGGGTTCATCACATACGATGTGTACAAGCCCGTCCTCTACCGTCGCAGTACAGGGCGGGTTTTCCCATTTCGTGTGCCGCACGCGCACACTCGCGCGTATCGGCTCACGCGGCTCGTCAATGAGCCAGTTGAAGTTCCGCGCCCAGACCTCTGTCTTGAAAAGCTCCTCCCAGAGTGCAAGCTCAATGGTGTTCGACGCAGCGTCGATGCGCGAGATATACACCTTGCGCCCATCCACGAGCCCTGGGCGGCGCTGACCGACCGTGTAGCGGCAGATGCCGTCATGCTCGCCGATGACCTCGCCATGCAGGATGAACTTCCCCGCGCCGGGCATGGCGGTGCGGCGGGATATCCAGCCGATATAATCCTTGTCAGGGATGAAGCAGATCTCCATGCTGTCAGGCTTGTGCGCCGCGGGAAGCCCGAACTCCTCAGCCTGCGCGCGCGTCTGCGTCTTCTCTAAGGAACCGAGCGGCAGCGTCACGCGCGCGGCCTGCTCGCGCGTCAGGCGGCAGAGCATGTAGCTCTGGTCGTTCGACGGCATGCCCTTGTAGAGCGCGCCGTTTTCCGCGCGGGCATAGTGCCCGGTCGCGACAAGCTCCGCGCCGATACGGTCGGCGATGGCGATAAGCGTCCTGAACTTGACGCTCGGGTTGCAGATGATGCAGGGGTTCGGCGTCTCGCCGCGCAGGTACGCTTCAGTAAACGGGCGGCAGACGTTTTCCTCAAGCTCGCGCTTGACATCGATGACCGTCAGGTCTATCCCCATGCGCTCCGCGGCGGACACGGCGTCAAGGCGCGCGCTCTCTTCGGCGTTATCGAGGTACACGCCGTGCACCTCATGCCCCGCCCTTTGCAGCAGCACGGCGGACACGGCTGAATCGACCCCGCCGGAAAAACCTAAAACGACCTTGCTCATCTTCTGCTCTCCATGTATACCATCAGCACCGAGATATCCGCCGGTGACACGCCGGAAATGCGGCTTGCCTGCCCGAAACTCACGGGGCGTATCTTCTCAAGCTTCTCGCGCGCCTCAATGCGCAGACCGGTGACCTTGCCGTAGTCGATATCCGGGGGCAGCGCGCGCTCCTCCATGCGTGTGAACTCCTCCACCTGCCTGAGCTGACGCTTTATGTATCCGTCATACTTCAGGCGTATCTCCGCCTGCTCCGTCACAGCCTTAGGCAGTTCCGGGCGCGCCGGATCAAAGGGCGCAGTGTCGGCATAGCTTATCTGAGGGCGGCGTATGAGCTCGGCGAGGGAAAAGCCTGTCGTGACCGGAGCGGTGCCGTGAGATGCGAGCATGGCGTTGAGCTCCTCCGTCGGGGCAAGATGCGTGCTCTCAAGCCGCTTGAGCTCCGCCTCGACCGCGGCGTACTTCTCCTGCACGCGCTTATACTGCTCCTCGCTCACGAGGCCGAGCGCCAGCCCCTTGCCAGAAAGACGCAGGTCGGCGTTATCCTGCCGGTGCAGCAGGCGGTATTCGCTGCGGGAGGTCATCATGCGGTAGGGCTCGTTCGTGCCCTTGGTGACAAGGTCGTCAATGAGCGTGCCGATATAGCCGTCACTGCGGCGGAGGATGAACGGCTCGCGCCCGAGTATCTTCATTGACGCCCGCGACGAAGCCCTGCGCTGCCGCCTCCTCATAGCCGGAGGAGCCGTTGAACTGTCCCGCGCCGTACAGGCCGGGTATTTTTTTGCTCTCAAGCGTCGCGTAAAGCTCCGTCGGGTCGACGCAGTCATATTCTATCGCGTAGGCACAGCGGGTCATTTCAGCTCTCTCAAGGCCGGGTATCGTGTGCAGCATCTCGACCTGCACCTCTTCGGGCAGTGACGAGGAGAAGCCCTGGATATACAGCTCCTCCGTGTCAAGCCCCATCGGCTCGACAAAGAGCTGGTGCCGCGGCTTGTCGGCAAAGGTCATGACCTTTGTCTCGATGCTGGGGCAGTAGCGCGGGCCGACCCCCTGAATGACGCCGGAGTATATCGGGCTGCGGTCAAGATTATCGCGGATGATCTGGTGCGTGCGCTCATTGGTGTAGGTGAGGTAGCATACCGCGCGGTTGTCCGGAACCGTCTCGGTCGAGAATGAGAACGGCTCGGGATCTGCGTCGCCGGGCTGGAGCTCCATCTTTGAAAAGTCCACACTGCGGGCGTTGACCCTCGGCGGCGTACCGGTCTTGAAGCGGCGCATGCTCAGCCCGAGCGCGCGCAGGCGCTCCGCCAGCGGTATTGCTGGGGCGAGCCCGTCAGGTCCCGAGGAGCGCAGCACCTCGCCGACTATCGTGCGCCCGTCGAGGTACGTGCCGGATGCAATCACGACCGCACGGCAGGACCATACCGCGCCGGTGTTAGTCGTCACCGAGCATACAGCACCGTGCTCGTCAAGGCCGATGTCGACGACCTCGGCCTGCTTCACTCTGAGGTTTTCCTGCAATTCCAGCGTATGCTTCATCACCTGCTGGTAGCGCCGCCGGTCGGCCTGCGCGCGCAGGGAATGCACCGCCGGACCTTTGCCGAGGTTCAGCATGCGGTACTGGATGCAGGCCTTGTCCGCAGCCTTGGCCATCTCACCGCCGAGTGCGTCGAGCTCACGCACAAGGTGTCCCTTGCCCGTGCCGCCGATGGCAGGGTTGCAGGGCATGTTGCCGACGCTGTCGAGATTCACCGTGAAGCACACGGTGTCAAGCCCCATGCGCGCCGCGGCAAGCGCGGATTCGATCCCTGCGTGCCCCGCGCCGATAACGGCTATATCGCATTTTCCAGCGTTATATTTGATCAATCTTCATTGCCTCGATTCCATGTATATAAACAAAAAGCATTTTAGCATTGAATGCACCGGTACGTCAAACATAATATGTGCCCTGCACCGAAAAGCTTGATATGGAATACGTGATATGTTATAGTAGGCTCAAGCAAAGGGCGAGGCGGTCAGCTACACCACCCGAAAGGGGGTGAGCAAATGCCTATTATCATTACGTTACATATCTTCGGATTAGTCGTAACCGTGAGGATAAAAAAGCAAGGCCGCCACTCTGCCAAGTGACGGCCTAAGGCTTTGGCCTAAATCCTAAACTATCTCAGAGCTGACCATTAAGTCATCGCCCTTTGTGATTTGATTATAGCTCAAAAAGCCCTGAATGTCAACAGACCGAGGCGGCGTGCATGTAGGAGACTTCTATGAAAAAAGCAAAAAGAATACTTGTGTTTGCGATGCTTGCGGCAATGCTGCTGTCGCTCTGCGGCTGCGGCATGTTCAGGACGCGTGTTGCAAAAGCGGCAGTCAAAATGAGCAAGCTTGAGAGCCTGCACGCGGATGTTGACATGCAGGTCGGCATGGGAATATCCGTGCTTGGGCAGGATGTGAATGCCGACGCCGCGATCATGGGCGGCGTGGATATTCAGCGCAGCCCTGAGCGGCTGTATGCGGACCTGGCGGCGGAAGTGGAAGGCTTTGAGCAGGATCTGCTGATATACGGCATAGGCCGTGACGGCGGCTATGATATCTATTCCTCCGCCGACAGCGGAGAGAGCTGGACAAAGGGCAGCGCAGAGAACGACAGCGCTAATAGCAGCAAGGCGGACGGGAAATCGATATTCCTGCTGCTTTCTGAAAGCGCTGCAAGCTTCAAGGAATACGGCAAGGAAAAGGTAAACAGCTCGGACGCCCTCCGCTATAACGGCAGAATAACAAGCGATGAGCTCAAGCAGGCGCTGGAGCTTGCAAACGCGAAGCAGGCTCTTGAGGAAAGCCTTGATGTGAAGCTTGACGACGATGTTTTCGCGGATCTCGGCGATGTGCCGGTGTCTATCTGGATCGATGTGGAGTCGGGTATGATAGTGCGCATTGAAATGGATATGTCGGATGTGATGCAGGGGCTCGTTCCTGTTCTTGTGGATAAAGCGATGGAAAAGGCGGACATCGGGATCGGTGTGGATACGAAAGTCCATGAGGTCACCGTCAGTATAACGCTCTCGGAGTTCGATTCGGTGCAGGTCACAAAACCTACGACACTGAATATCGGATAAATCAATAAGAATAAAAAGAGTACCGGAGAGGTTCAGCTTTGAACCGCTCCGGTAGTTTTATACTCATATCAGTATTCGTAAATGCCGCCGCCGATGAACTCGCGTATCATGGCTTCCTTGGGGATCAGGTCCTGGTCAATGACCCCGAAGAGCTGGAGTGCGGGCAGCACCTGGCGCAGCTCATCAAAGCGCTCGATGCCTTCCGGTACAGACTGGAACAGCTGCGTCGCCGTCTCGTTGAACACGGGCAGCTCATAGGGCAGCGCGGTGTCAAACTGATAGTCGGCCTTGTTCTTATACGGGGAGATGTACAGCTTCTCGCCGCGGCGGACGTTTGCCCACATGCTCATCGTCTCGGCGGCGGAGGAACCGCGGAAGTTATAGTCCCTGACCATGCGCCGCACGAGACGGAACCATGTGCGCTTGAACACTACGCGGTCGCCGAAGAGCACGTCGCTGCGCGCGGAAATGTAGAGCTTGAAGGCCTCGGGGTGCGCGTTCGTTATCATGTCGTTCAAGGCGTGGATGCCCTCGACGATGACGACCTCGTCCTTCTTGAGCTGGATGGATTTGGAGGGCGTGAGGCTCCTCATGCGCCGGGCAAATTCGTACTTCGGCACGTAGATGCGCTCACCTTTGGAGAGCATGTCAAAGTGCCGGTTCATAAGCTCCATATCGAGGCAGAGCGGGGATTCAAGATCCAGATCGCCCTCAGGGGTGCGGGGGCTGTTCTCATCGATGGTCTTGAAATAATCGTCCATGCCGATGTAGTGCGTGCCGATGCCGCGGCGGTTGAGCTCCTCGGCGATCTTCATAGAGGTCGTGGTCTTGCTTGAACCGGATGGCCCGGAGAGCAGGACGATGGGGCTCTTATCGCGGTTGCTGATTATTTTGTCTGCGGCCTTGGCGACCCTGTCCTTGTAGGCCTGATCGCCCTCCTCAATGAAGCCTTTCGGATCGGCGACGGTTTTGAAGTTGATATCCTCAAGCTGGAACGCCATAACTTTTCCTCCTTATTTGTGACCTATATTGTTGTAGAAATCAAGAATCTTTGCTTTTTCAGCACAGGTATTGCCGATGCTGTTTATGTATTCAAGCGGGTATTTCGGAGCCATGATGCGGATATTGCGCCCGTCGTCGGGACGGATGAGCTTCGTCGAGCCGCCCCCGCCCATTGCTATTATACTGCATAGCTCCTCCATGATGCAGATATTATAGAGGTTCACCCGGCCATCCTTGGCCCAGCCGACGTTTTCAAAGCCGCCGGACATGAACTTCTGCCGGTAGAGATAGTATGGCGAGTAACCGGCAGCACTGAGACGCTCCCCGGCAAAGTCGAGCATTGCTGCGACCTCATCGGCACCCGGGATGGGGACCTCCTCAAGAGTGATGCGCGAGCCTTTCTTCAGCGACAGGGTATGGACGGTTATGTTTTCCGCACCCAGAGCGAGCACCTTTTCAACAGTATCCCGGAAGCCCTCGGCGCTGTCACCGGGGAGCCCGGCGATGAGGTCCATGTTCACATCAAAGCCGCCTACCTCGCGCACAAGTTGGAGCGCACGCTCAATATCAGACGCGGTGTGGCGGCGGCCGATGAGCTCAAGCACACGGTCGCTCATCGTCTGCGGGTTTACGCTGACTCTGTCGACCCCGTGCGCTCTCAGCACACTCAGCTTATCGGCGCTGATGGTATCGGGACGGCCTGCCTCGACAGTGTATTCACGCACAGCGCGGAGGTCAAATTCATCCTCAAGCACCGAACACAGCCTGTCGAGCTGCTCTGCGGAGAGCGTCGTCGGTGTGCCGCCGCCCATGTAGACGGACACGACGCGCAGCCCCAAAGCGTTGACCTGCGCAGCGGTTGCGGCGATCTCCTTTTCGAGCGCTTCGAGAAACGGCGGGATGAGCTTCATGCTCTTCTCAACGGACTGGCTCACAAAGCTGCAATAAGCACAGCGTGTGGGGCAGAAGGGGATGCCCACATAGAGGCAAATGTCCTTCGGTGAGAGGGAAGCGGCGGCGCGCAGAGTCTCGCGCGTGGTCGTCATGCACAGCTGCGCGCGGGCAGGGCTGACGTCATATTCCCTGATGAAGCGGCGCAGGGCTTTATCCTCGTTGTGCTCCTCGGCTATCAGGCTGCTTAGCACCTTGCCGGGGCGCACGCCGGTGAGCGCGCCCCATGCGGGACGCGGACAGCCGGAGCGGAGCGCCGCGCGGTATATTGCGTCCTTTATGAGCCGCTGGCACACGCGGTCGGTATGCAGAGCGTCCGTCATCGCGGTGTTTGCACACTGGGCGCGGCCTTTGTATATGCCGCCGTTTATGCGCAGGGTACAGCAGGCGGTAGTCCGCTGCGCGGTATGGCTGAGGCTTATTTCCAGCCGCTCGCCCTCGGGCTTGCCGTCGGGATATTCGGGGCGCTCAGCGGGAAACATCGTCAGCAGCATCTGCTCGACGGCGTATTTATATTCATGTCCGTGAAGATAGAGCCTCACTGCTTGCCTCCGTTTTTGCGCTGGGCGCGGCGCTCTCTGATCTTGGCTATCTGACGGCCGTAATGGCGGCCCTCGGAGAGCTTCGGGTAGGCCATGGCGATACGTTCGGAGATGATGTTGGGCTTTCTGAGCGCTTCGAGCTTCGCCTCAAGCTCGGCTTTCTTCGCGCGCAGAGCCTCAAGGCTCTCGTCCTCACGCGCTTTGACCTCGCGGTTGATCTCACTGCGCTTTTCGAGCACATCCTCAAAGGCCTCCTTGCGGCGCTCGGCAAGCTCGGGGTGCTTCTCATCGAAGGCTTCGCTGCGCTCCTTGCTGTGCTCCACGCCCTCATAGACCTTTTCACCGATAGCGTCGGACACGGCGGTCATGGCCTTTTCAAGCTCGTCGATAGCGCGCAGACGCTTCGGCAGCTTGAGCATGTTCCAGAGCGTGATGACTGCGTCGGAAATGAGCACTGCGGTGAAGAAGACCATGAGCCAGAGGCTGAGCTTTTCGGGGATGGCGCAGATGAGCTTAAAGATCATCGGATGAATAACATCGACGACGAGCACGCAGGCCGCGCCCCAGACGAGCGAGAACTCAAGGCAGATATAGCCCTTGATGTTGAAGGGGTTCTCGGAATAGTCCCACCACTTGTCATGGAAGAACTGCTCCATGATGAAGCCGATGAAGAACTCCAGCGCCGAGGTGAGCACCATGCTGCCGAAAAACAGCAGCGCGAGATTATCCTTGACGGGCTCGAGCACCAGCAGCACTATCAGCACACCAAAGCCGTATATCGGGCAGACGGGGCCGTTGAGAAAGCCGCGGTTCACCAGCTGACCGGTGGTGGCGGCGGCACCGCCGCGAAGGCGACCTCGCAGCACCAGCCGAGAAACGAATATACAAGAACTATCCATATCATCTGACCAAAGCTGTAACCAATATCCATGACGAACCTCCGGTATAATGAGCTGTCAGTATTTGTCGACAGCTCATTATATCAGGCTTTTGCGGTAAACACAATCGTCAAAAAGCGGGCACTGTTCATGAAAAAAATTTGAAAAAACCATTGGAAAAATTTCCGGAAATGTTGTATTATAGGTATGTAATATATGATAGGGGTAGATTTACGATGTATTCGGTCGGAGAAAAAATAGTTTACGGAGAGAACGGAGTCTGCACGGTTATCAAAATTGCCCCGCTGGAGATAAGCGGAGCGTCAAAGGACAAGCTTTATTATTATCTCGCGCCGCTTATCGGCACCGGCGTGTACTATTCGCCGGTGGATTCCGGGGCGTTCATGCGCCCTGTCATCAGCCGCGAGGAGGCTGAGGCGCTCATTGACGCGATACCGGGCATAGCACCCGCCGTATGCAATGACAGCCGCTTCAACCATGTCGACGCCTTTTATAAGGAGCTTTTCAAGCAGCACAGCTGCGAGGCGCTGGTCGCCATCGTCAAGGGCCTGCACGGGAGACTGGCCGAGCGCAAGACCAAGAGCAGCCGCGCCGAGTCCACAATGAAGCGCGCGAAGGACATCCTCCACGGTGAGCTTTCGACAGCGCTGGGCATTGAGCTTACCGAGGTCGAGGACTACATCGCGCAGAGGATAGGGACGAACTGAAATTGCGGACAAGATAAGGCAGCAGCGCCCGCGGAGCCATGGCTCCGCGGGCATTTTTCGTTCACTCCGGATATGTCGAGGTGATGTCGAGCGGGATGTAGGTATAGTTCGCATCGGTCGGCTGCTCGCCGTTTCCGAGTACCCAGTCGAGCATACCCTTATATATCGCGTCATAGATGATGCCGTAGTGCCCGGAGTTCCGGCACAGCACGATCGTGACGTCGCAGCCGTGGCGAACCATCGTGTGTATCGCGCTCTTGTTCATGCCGATGCCAGCACCCTCGAACAGCAGGAACTCCGTCCCGGCTTCGGCGGCAAGGTCGCATTGCTCGGGGGTGAGCACCTTATCGGTGTGCGCCCAGTGCGCCCCGGCGTCAAAGGTGAGCACATAGCGCACGGCGATGCCGTAGTTTTCATAGAGATAGGCCGCGGTGTTGACGGCGGTATAGGCGCCGTTGCTCGCTCCGCAGACGACCATGTCATGCAGGAAGACGTTGTTCTCCAGCGCTGCTTCCTCAAGTGCGCGGTAGGCGTCCTCAATGTGACTTTCAATGTCGTAAAAGCCGTTTGTGTACATATAGAGGATTATCGCGTTAGGGGATGTGCCGGCGTAAATGTAGTCCTGATAGTAGGAGTTTGCAAGCGCGCTGTCGTATCCGCCCGGATAGAAGATCATGCAGCGCGTATCGGCATTGCACTCCTTGGGCACATATATGAGCCCAAGCCGGTGCCAGTAAAGTATACCGTCGCCGACGTCTCTACCGGCGTAGGGTGAGTAGTTTACGCGCTCTTCCGTACCGGCCGCCATGCTGACTATACGGCTCATGCAGCGCTTGAGGAGAGAGTCGCTGTCCTTATAGCTGCCGAGGCTGTTCCAGAGCATGACAGCTTCGTCCATGCGGCATTCGTATGTCGCCGCGAGAGCCTGCTGATACAGCCCCTCCCGCGCTTCCTCGGTGAGCTCCTGTGCGCCGGTGTGATCCTCCGGGAGCGCGGCGAGCACATCGAGCGCGTCGGTATAGCTGCCCGCGTCCGTCAGGGCGCGCGCCTTGAAAATGCTGCATTCCAGCGCTCTGTCCGCCGCGTCCTCAAAATCCCCGAGCGCTTCGAATGCAAGCCGCGCCGCGTCGTATTCCCCGGCTGCGAGCTGCGCCGCTGCCGCTTCATATGCTTCACGGTCCAACTCATAGTCGCAGCGCGCGATGTCCTCGGCGCTGCCGTTTTTTTCGTACCATTCGCGCGCACCGGCATAATCCCCGGCGGCGAACAGCTCATCGGCGTTTTTGGCGTTGTAAAGCTCCACGCCTTTTTTGCACCCGAAAAAGAGCAGAACTGCCGCTGAAAGCGTGAGCGCGCATATAAGCAGTATTTTCTTCGTTTTTGTTGTCATATCTTATCTCCGCGTTTCCCGGAAAATTTTTCAAATACCGGGAACAAAATGCTCTGCCCGCCGTCTTATAGCCATAAAGCAAAAAACAAAAGAAATATCACAGGAGGGTATACAATGAAAGATGTTGCTTATAATCCGTCGGCACTGCTCGTCGTAGGCATGCTCATTGCGGCAGCGTATACGCTGCTGGGTATATGATACTATGAATAATGTTTGATCGAGGCCGCCCGGAAATACACCGGGCGGCCTCGGCCTTTGCCGTGTCACCGCGGCGGCTCCATGCCCATGGAGACATAGTATTCTATTATATCGGTCGTCGGATACATGAGCTGCTGAGACGAGGTGCACAGCACGTATTCTCCGAACCGCGCCCGCTCGGTGAGCACGGCGCCGCTCCCGGCAGCCTCGGTGTATGCCGCGTCAAGCTCCCACTCATGGAAAACGAAGAGCGCACGCGAATAGTCTGTCCTGCGGTAGACGTCCCTTGTGTTGAGATAGGGCACGGCGTGGAAGATGATCTCATCATTCCAGCAGCCCGCGATGAGCTTTCCGTCGGAATAGGCCGCAGCGTTGGGGGTGAGGTATGCAATGTTGCCGTACAGCAGCTCGTAGCCGTTCTCGACGGCGTAGCTGCTGATTTCCTCGGCGGTCGTTTTGCTTTCGCTGAGAACGCCGCGCAGATCGTCCCCATAGCTGAAATATATATTCCCGGCCGAGAGCACGCACAGCGCGATGAGCAGGGCGCAGCGCAGCTTCGGCGCGGCGCGCTCAAGGACTATTGCCGCGGAGAGCGCAAGCAGCGGATAATAGATAAACAGGTATATCGCACGCAGCTTCACCGTTGTGAAGAGTGAGGCCGCGATGACCGCGAGCAGGCTAACGACCGAAAGCCACCAGTATGCCCCGATGCCCTCGGGCGCGGTCTTGGCTTTGCGCAGCAGGATCACCGCCGCAGCGATCAGCAGTGCCGTGAAGAACACGAACATCAGCACGAAAAAGCCGCCGTGATTTTTGACGCACTCGAATCCGCTCACGGTGCGGGACGCGGCGATAAAGCGCCAGAGCTTGCCGTTTAACCCCGTCCCGTCCAGAACGGAGGCGTCGGAATATATGGACTGGTTCGGTACACCCAGCAGCTTCATCAGCAGTACGCCGCCGATGTTGGCAGCGGTATAGCCGAGGGCGCGGCAGAGCGGCATGCGCCGCCCCTTGGGCCAGAGCTTTTCACGCGCGATAAGGCGGCGCAGCGCGGACACGGCCTCGACGGCCAGTATCGGCAGGATGCTCACGCAGGTCTGCCGCAGGCTCTGCATCCCCGTGCAGAAAGAGAGCACCAGCGAGACAGCCAGCGCCGCCGGGCGCAGGGAAGAGTCCGTCCGCGCGCGGACATAGTCGCCCGCTAAGAAAAAGAAAGTTATGAGATAACAGGCGTAATAGCTTGCCATAACGAAGAACAGCTGCCCCTCATCCGTTTCGAGGATGTGCGGAACATATATCGCGGCGGCGAGCGTGAGCAGCACCGCGAGCCGTGCGGAGCGGCTCTTTATATACGGCTTTATCATCCAGCCGAGTGAGAGCACTATCAGCAGCGACATCAGCGTCGTCGCAAGCGCCATCGCGGTGTTCATGCTGCCGGTGAGGCCGTAGAACAGCGCTGCGAACACCGGCGTCGCGATAACGTAATACTGGTTGCCGAAGATGTAGTTTTCCGGGAACAGCGTTTTCTGCTCCCACATCAGGCGGGCGACGAGCGTATCCTCATACATATCGGCATTGCAGAAATATGCAAAGCCCGCGAAGTTCACGATGGCGAACACAGCGAAATACGCCAGCAGGACGAGTATTATAATAAGAGAGAAAGCTCTCTCATGCTTTTCATTCAAGGTATCGGTCATATGGAAGCTCCCGGAATATACAGTTTAACCATATAAGAATATAATAAATCGGCTCAAAAGTCAACAAACGCCGCGCGGCATTGACAGCCCCGCCGGGAGCGTTTATACTGGGAGCACTACTTTGAACGGAGTTTTCATATGCTTTCTGTAAACGACCTTTCCATGCAGTTCGGCTCGTCCGTGCTGTTTTCGCGCGTAGACCTGCAGTTCACCCCCGGCAACTGCTACGGCATCATCGGCGCGAACGGCGCGGGCAAGTCCACCTTTATAAAGATCCTATCCGGCGAGCTCGAACCGACGGGCGGCAGCGTCACGCTCGACGCAAAGCAGCGTATGTCGGTACTCAAGCAGAACCAGAGCCTGTACGACGATTACCCCGTGCTTGACACCGTCATCATGGGCAACCAGCGGCTCTATGACTGCGGCAAGGAGAAGGACGCAATATACGATAAACCGGATTTTTCGGATGAAGACGGCATCCGCGCCGCGGAGCTTGAGGAGGAGTTCGCCGAGCTCGGCGGCTGGGAGGCCGAGAGCGACGCCGGGCGCATCCTTCAGGGGCTGGGCGTCGACACCGCGCTGCACCAGAGCCTTATGCGCGAGATAGACCCGCGCCTCAAGGTCAAGGTGCTGCTCGCGCAGGCGCTCTTCGGCCACCCGGATGTTATCCTGCTCGACGAGCCTACCAACAACCTCGACCTTGCGAGCGTCGTCTGGCTCGAGGACTTCCTCATGGACTATGAGGGCACGGTGCTCGTCGTGAGCCATGACCGGTACTTCCTCAATAACGTCTGCACCCACATCGTGGATATCGACTACGGCAAGATCAAAATGTACGTCGGCAACTATGACTTCTGGTACGAATCCAGCCAGCTCATCCAGAAGCTCATCCGCGATCAGAACAAGAAGGCCGAGCAGAAGATACAGGAGCTGCAGACCTTCATCGCACGCTTCTCCGCGAACAAGTCCAAGTCACGTCAGGCCACATCGAGGCGCAAGCTCCTCGACAAGATCACCGTCGAAGAGCTGCCCGCGTCGAACCGGCGCTATCCGTGGGTCGGCTTCAAGGCCGAGCGCGAGCCGGGCAAGGACAGGCTTTTTGTCACCGAGGTCAGCAAGACCGTTGACGGCGTGAAGCTCCTCAATAACGTCAGCTTCATTGTCGGCAAGGATGATAAGATAGCTATAGTCGGCAAGAACGAGCTTGCTGTGACGATGCTCTATAAGATCATCATGGGTGAGGAGGAACCGGACACCGGCAGCGTCAAATGGGGCGCGTCCATCACCACGGCCTATTTCCCCAAGGATCACAACAGCTATTTTGAAAACTGCGATTATGACCTTATCGACTGGATGCGCCAGTTCTCCTCCGACAAGCGCGAGAGCTATCTGCGCACTTTCCTCGGGCGCATGCTCTTCTCCGGGGATGATGTCTATAAAAGCGTCAAGGTTCTCTCCGGCGGCGAGAAGGTCAGGTGCATGCTCAGCCGCATGATGCTCTCCGGAGCGAACTTCCTCGTGCTCGATCAGCCGACGAACCATCTCGACCTTGAGAGCATCGCCGCGCTCAACAACGGCCTTGAGGCTTTCAAGTACAATATCATCTTTTCCTGCCATGACCATCAGCTCACGCAGACTGTTGCCAACAGGATCATCGAGATCACCGACGACGGCATTATCGACCGCGTCTGCACCTACGATGAGTATATGCACATCTCTGACCTCGAAAGCGGAGCGAGGGAATAAAAAGAGCGCGCTGCAATCACATTGCAGCGCGCATTTTAATAATATAATCTTTTACACGTTCGTGCCGTCGGCGGCGATGTGGAAAGTCTCAATCGCGAGCCTGAGTATGCCGTTGACAACATCGGCCTGATCCTCAAGCGCGGTGGAATTATAGACAGCAACGCTGCCGTCCTCGAGGTTCTCGGCGTAGTATGCGCAGGCGACGGTGCCGCCGGCATCCTTATCCTTATAGGTGTAGTAGATATAATAGATATCCCTGTCACCGAAGTCGACCTTGGTGGGGTCACCGGCCTTGGTCTGCAGATCCTTGCCAAGCTCTATCTCGGAAGCGTCAGCCATCTCCTTGAGATACGACTCGGCGTCAGTCATCGGAATCAGGGAGACGGAGCAGAAAGGCAGGTCGGTGCTCTCACCGGCATAGATCATTGCGTTGCCGGCCTGATTGGTCATGGCGACGTACTGCACGTCGTAATCAAAGCTGATGCCGTTGACCTCGCTGACATAGGTGGTCACGCCGGATTCGGGAACGGCGGGAGCACCGGGCGTGGCGGCGGGAAGGTCACTCACGGAAGCGGACTGACCGGGAGCCTCGGTTGCGGCGGGAGTCTCATCCTTGCTGCCGCAGGCGGACAGAGAAAACAGCATGACTATTATAAGAGCCAGTGCGATAACATTCTTCTTCATATCGTTAACCTCTTTCATATAAAGATTTATAACACATACCGATACACGCACTAAAACGTGTAACCTTATTGTAAACTATAGTTCGCGATTTGTCAAAACATTTCTGCGTGTTTTCCGTGATTTCTTCTGAAGAAAGCTTAAGATTCGTTAAAGCTGCGGCAGATGCGGAAACAAAAAACGGCGCAGCTCCGTCTTACAGACATAAACAGGCAATTTTTGCCAGATAACGTAAGAGGGAATTGCTATGAAAAAGCTTATTAGTTTAATGATCGCGGCGATAATGCTCCTCTCCCTTGCCGCCTGCGGCGAGGCTCCCGACTCCTCCGCGGCGGAGACAGAGCCGCCAGAGACTTCCGCGCCGAAAACAGAGGACGGCCGGCCTGTGACAGAGGTCACGACCGTGGATGAGCTGCTGGCCGCCATCGCGCCGGATACGGTGATAGAGCTCACCGGCCAGCGCTATATGCTCACAGAGGCGTCGGACTACGGTACAGGCAGCGGCTCCGGATATTACCGCTGGGACACCGGCGACGGCGCGGAGCTCGTCATCGAGAACGTCACCGGTCTCACCATACGCGCCGCGAACCGCGATACATGCATCGTCACCGAGCCGCGCTGGGTGAACGTCCTGCACTTCATCGGCTGTGAGGACATAACGCTTGAGGGCTTCACCGCCGGGCATACCGACGGCGCATACTGCTCCGGCGGCGTGCTGTGCTTTGAGAACACCAAGGGCGTGACGGTGGACGGCTGTTCGCTCTACGGCTGCGGCACCGAGGGCGTCACGACCTACAGCTGCGAGGACGTCGCCGTCACCGGCTCCGAGATATGGAACTGCTCGCAGGGCGCGGCATTTATATACGACAGCAAAAACGTCAGCTTTGATAACTGCGATTTTCATGGCATCACCGCCGAGTTTGGCATGTTCAGGACGATCGACAGCGATAAATTTGCCCTGCTCAACAGCACCATACGCGACAGCAGCGGGGACGTCTTCTTCAACAGCTCCCGTTCGAGCGGCGTGTATATCGGAGGCTGCGAAGTCAGCGGTAATAAGTTCCGCGATATGTTCGCTTCCGAGCTTATCCCGGTCACGGTCGAGGGCTGCGCGCTCGGGGACAATGACATTATAGACTGGTATGCGGATATGGAAAAGCTCGGCAGCCTTTATGAAAACAGCAAGGCCGTCGACCACGAGAGAAATGTCTATAGCTACAGCGAGCTTCAGAATATGCAGAAAACGGAGAACGCCGTCTGGAACGCTTATGTCCCCGAGGTCAGCACCCCGGAGGTAGCAGTCAGCGAGGACGGCAAGGTGCATGTCACAACCGTGGATGAGTTTCTTGCTGCCATCGCGCCGGACACGACAATATATCTCGAACCCGGGGTATACGATCTCAGCACCGCCGCGGGCTGCGGCGTCACCGAGACTGACCGCTATCGTTGGGACCTGCGCTTTGACGGGCCAAGCCTTGTCATAACCGGCGTTGACGGGCTGACCATTGAGGGCGCGGGTGCGGAGAGCGTCACCATCGCCGCCGTGCCGCGCTATGCGGACGTCCTCGGCTTTGAAAGATGCGCCGGCCTGACGCTCCGCGGCTTCACGGCGGGGCACACCGAGGAGAAAGGCTACTGCACGGGCGGAGTTCTGTACTTTGATCTGTGCGATGACGCGGTGATCGACGGCTGTGCGCTCTTCGGCTGCGGCATCATGGGCATCACCGCAAGCAACTGTGACGACATGAACGTCAGCAATACCGAGATATACGACTGCGAATACGGCGCTGTCACACTCAATGACAGCAACGCTGTGTTTGATAACTGCGATATCCACGATAACGGCGGCCCCAACTTCCAGCTCTATGGCAGCACCGCTATTGTCGACGGAAAAGAACAAACGGCATAAATAGCAATGCACAAAGCACCTGTCGGCTGACAGGTGCTTTGTGCTGTGAATGGTGGATGGAAAGAAGAGGATGTATTACGCGGCGAGCTCTTCGGCTGCGCCGAGGTACTTGGAGCAGGGAACACCGTCAAGCTCATCGGCGTCGACATGGGGGAAGTAGTCAAGACCCGCGACGTTGCCGCTCACGCAGCCGACGAAGCAATCATACTCCATCCAGTCGCTGCGCAGGATAACTTCATAGTGTGCGCCGCAAAGGCTGACGGAGAGGACGCGGACAGCGTTGGGGTCAAGGTCGATGTAACGGAGAGCGGACTCGAGAGCCTCGTATTTGTTGAGCAGGTTATTCATATTCATAATTCCTTTCTTGAACGGATTTATTTTTTGTTTTTTATCAGGTCGTTCCCTTGATGTGTCTGTATAATAACCCGGATTATTAAGAAAAAAATTAAAAGGAGTTAAAGAAATAAAAACTGAATCGCAGCCCAGCCGCAGGTGGGTTTGATTCGGGGAGGAGCAGGAGAGCACAAAAGACTAAACTGCGAGCCCAACGAAGTGGGTCGCAGTTTAAAAGAAAGAAGGAGCTAACATAGTGCCGTTTTCGCCGCAAGGCGGAAACGGCACGGTGCTTGCTCCTTCTGACGTTGTGGCAGGGTCAGCCAATTTTGAGGACGCACTATACCATTGCATAGAAAGAAATTGTCCCAACATAAAACTTCAAAATATGCTTTTTGCAAAGAAGTGGACACCCAATTCTATCTGTCTGCTTTTTCTCCAATATTGTTTATTGGCGCTGACGAATCTGCTGTCTTGTTTCAAGATTGTTGGTAATATAACCTCGTTCTCGTAGGCCGTTAACAACCTCTGAATAAATATCATGCCCTTTAGGATCTTTGATTGTTATAATCAGCACAAATTCCTGTGCTGGAACAACTAATCCATTCCTTGGAGTCATATCAATACGAATTTTCCAACTCTCACCAGCGTTGATGCCTCTATCGCTGATTTTTCTGTAATAAGACTTAATTGGGCTCCATTTAAATCCATTCTCTACACGAGACTGTTCAAATTTTTCATCCCATGTTGTTTCTAATGGTACACAGCCCTTAAATTCTAGTTTTCCGGATTTCGAAATATGGTACATGCCAAAACTTGCATCTATGTTTGTCCTGCAATACTCCCTACCATAGCGATCATCTAACACGGGATTGTATGCTAACGTCATCCCGATTTCGCCAAAACATTTGCCATGGCTATGATTTTGATAGTCATTTGCTACATATGTTTCTCTATTCTTAATATATGGGCTAAGAAATGGATTGTCATCACCTATGACAGCTTCGGCAACATCAGCACCATAACTGACAGCGCCAACAATACGACGACCTTCAATTATTCCGGTACGGATATACTTTCCGGCGTAACTCATGCGG
>ERZ779877.1391-NODE-1391-length-20857-cov-4.297616_pt1 | contig 20857 bp, 14 predicted proteins | sample MGYA00511556_ERZ779877 | MGnify/ENA primary metagenome ERZ779877 (study PRJEB29588, sample SAMEA2159338) | human gut metagenome | biome: human gut; feature: human-associated habitat; material: faeces | place: Denmark | collected 2008/2010 ...
GGCGGCGGCTTGCGAAGGCGTATTGACGGAGAAGGCGATGAGCCGTTTTTCCGTGTCTCTGCTCCGGAAGTCGGCGGTTTGAGCGTGGGGATGCGTGGGTGACTCCAGGGGTTGCTTGTGCTCAACAACCGTATGCGAAGCACGGGGCGGAACCGTGGTAGGGTAGCGGAACACCCAAAACAGTGCCGTCAGGGCAGCTGCCGCTCCCAGTGCCGTTTCGATGCCGTACAGCCAGCGGCGGCGTGTACGAACCGTGGCGGGGCGTTGCTGCTCCGGCTGTGGCAAGGCTTTCATGAGGTCGTTCCACAGTTCGGGTGGCGGCGTTTCCTCATAGTCCTGCAATTTTTGGCGGATGAGCGTTTTCCACTTTTCTTCTTTCATTTCTTACGGTATTCGTTGATTTGACGGGCCAGCATTTGCTTGGCTCTGTGTAGTTGTGAAGCTGACGAACTTTCCTTGATGCCCAGCAACTGGGCAATTTCCTGATGGCTTTTGTCTTCAAAGACATAGAGGTTGAGTACGGTGCGGTATCCGGTGGGCAGTTGTCCTATCATCTCCTGCAGAGCCTGTGGCGACAAGGCTTCCATGTCCTGTTCGTCAAACGGAGTTTCAGTCAGATGGTCCGGCAGTTCCGGTTCGTATTCAATACAGTCAAAACGTTCGCGCCGACGTAAAAAAGTAATTGATTCGTTGACAACGATGCGGGTCATCCAGGCTTTGAGTGAGCCTTTTCCGCGATAATGAAAACGGGAGATTTGGGTGAAGATTTTCAGGTAGCTGTCCTGCAGCACGTCCTTCATGTCGTGCACGTCGCGAATATACCGGTGGCAGACGGCGGTTAAATTGCCTGCCGTCTGCCGGTATAGTATGCTGAGCGCTTCGGCGTCATTTTCAGCGGCGCGCTGGGCCAATAGTGCTTCGTCCAATTCTTCTGTCATTTCCCGGATTCAGGCGTGCTTTCCTTCTTATTTTACGCGGGTGAAATATGAGCGGTCGCCCAGGTTGAGGTCGGTGTTGCCGCTCGAGCGGCGGGAACAATAATTAAACTGGGTTGATTTCATACCGCTGAATGAATTCCATTTTAAGGTGAGTTTGACGGTCTTTCCTTGTGTGTCGGGCAGATTGTTGAGCTTAAAGGCAATCAGCGCGTCGCCCCAGTTGCCGAGCGTGTCACCATAGGCTTCGTGATGTAGGGTCAGTTCGTAGGGATCATCGGGGTTGGCTCCGCTTACCAGATTGAGTACATGTACGGTTTGACTGTTTCCCCAGCGGGTGCGGAACCTCAGTGTCAGGTAACCGTCTTCGGCAATGCTGACCCAGTCTTTCACAATTTCTACGGCGTCGTTGCCGTATGCGGCTTCGTTGGCAGGGGCATGTACGGCATCTTTGGTTCGGATGCTGTCAATCCAATTGATGTAGGCCTGCTGCGTGAAACCGTCCCGACCATTTCCTGTCATGACCAGATTGGCCAGAGCTCTCACCTCTTTCTGCCCGAAGGGAGAGCGTGACAGGTTGGTGGGGAAGAGTGTAGTTGAGTCGTCCAGTTGCAGGTAGCATACATTATCGGCTGTATGCTTTACTGTGACCAGCGCATTGGGAGAAGCGTAGTTATAATAGTAGTAGTCATCTCCATTGTCGCAGGAGGTCGTTAGTCCCAAAATTACGCTGGTCAGAAAAAGTAGTAGTTTCTTCGCTTTCATACGTCAGTTTTTTCTATGGTTTCTACTCCATAAAACGCGGAAGCGTGATGAACCTTGCATGCCTGAAGTTAAAAAAACAGGGCAGGGTAGATTCGGTCAGGAACTTGTTATATGTTTTTATTGACCAGCAGGTAATAGACCAGCGCCCAGTCCTGATCGTTGGCCAAAGCGTCATATCCCCGGGCGCGCTGACCGTTGATGAGGCGGGGGTAGAGGAATGCACAGTAACCCTTTCCGTCTTCGGCAAACAGTAAAAGGTTGTTGCGCACAATCTGTCGGGCCTCTTCTGTTTTTGCGGAGTTTCCGGACGCAAGAGCATAGTAGTAATAAGCCGAGGCATTGAGTGTGCTCCAGTAGTGCGGAAAAGTGTCACCGTAGCGCTCTGATTTGCCGAACCAGTAGCCGTCCCAATGACGGATGGCAATGCCGTTCAGGTAGCAGCTGGGTTGCCGTCCGCAAAACGCCTCCAGTATGGGCATTTGCCGTCGGGCCTCGTTCAGACATGCCGTGTCGTGACTGACCAGATAGCATTCGGAAAGGAATTGTACGGCAGGGGCTGCAATACTTTGCTCGTAATTGACTTCATGTTTGGGATAGTTCGTTCCGTTTTTGATGAGTTGGGCAGCCTGTGCAGCGTAATCGTTCCACAGAGAGTCGCGTTCCTGTGTCAGTCCGGCCTTTTCCAGCACTTGCATGCTGAGTGTGACGGGAATGCCTATGGCGTAGAATCCGTGTCCGAATTTGTTGAACATGGTGCGCAGGGTTCGGTAACCGTCATAGGCGTAGGACGTCTGTCCCGTAAGCAGGTACATGCGTAGTTGCAGCTCGGCAATCCACGGGTAGTTGTAGGCGCGCGGATAGCTGTTGTGTGTGACATTGGAATAGGTCACGTAGTCAGGATCTTGCAGTTTGTTACGCACAAAATCGGTGTAACGTATCAGTGAATTGAGCAGTACCGTATCACCCGTCAGCTGACAGCATTTGGCCAGCAGTACGCCCATGCCCACGCGCTCTGCTCCCTCGTTCCGGTCGGTAGGGCTGCAACTGTGGTTGGGGTTGAGCAGCAGGCTGTCGGTCTCGTTGTCGTAGGGCAGGTAAGCACCGTAGCGCGGGTCGTCAGTGCGTTTCATCTGCTGGTGGGTGCGTATGAATTCTACGCGCCTGGCAATGAGTTCGTCAAAGCGGTTGAACGCTGCCAGTTCGGTAACGGCTCGCCCTCCGTTGTTATAGTGGAAAATCACGCTGAAGTTTCCCGGTTGACTGACCGGAATATCTACGCGGTAGCGTCCTTTTTCCAGCCGGACTTTATATTTTTCGCCGTGAGCCGTGGCAAAAACTTTTTTCAGTTTGTAGCGGCTTTCCAGCGTGGCGTGTACGGTATCTCCCAGTTCAAACGTATATTGGTTGCAGCGGGCCAGTACGCTCCGCCGCTTCAGTAGTTGTTGTTCAAAGTCGTCCCATCCCTGATGCTCAAACAGGCGCCATTCCATCGTTACTTCTTCTTCGGGCTCCAAGGTCTGTTCGGGCAGTCCGAGGGCAATGACGCCGCGTGTCTGGGAATTTCCTTTCTCTTGCCCACGCTCCCAGATATCATAGTCATGCAGGCTGCCCCGGGTGAGGGCCAGCCCCAGGTGCGGCCCTTTTGCTCCCATGCGCAGGGCACATACGTATGCAGCCGTACCTTCCGCCCATACGTGGGCATGTGCCCGTTGGGTCATGCAGGTTGCCGCGTCGGGATAATTGTCGTTGAAGGGTGTAAAAATACCGATGTCACGCAGCGTTACGTTTGCTTGCGTATGGTTGCGCAGCGTGTAGCGCTCTACCAGGTCGTCGCCCTCATATCGGCGGCTTACGATGACGCGTATGCCTCCGGCGTCATAAACAGCTTCCATGCCGTCGGCCGAGAGGCTCAGCGGCCGGTTCCAGCGTACGGTGTCGCGCTTGCTGTCGGTTTCTACGGTCAGGTATCCCAGTCCCCAGCTGTAATTTTCCTGTATCCATTCATATTGTGATCCGTCGGTGGCCAGTAGCCAGTTCATGCCCGTAGGGTCGTCGCTCAGGGTGATGGATGCAATGCTTCCGGTTACGGGATTGATGGTAATTTTAGGCCGTCCGGCTTGTAGGGTTGTTGCCAACAGAACCCCGCATATCAGTAAGGTATATTTCAGTTGATTCATGCTTTTCTCATGTTAGGATAAGGATATTGCAAAGATAGCAAAAGGGCAAGCAAGAATGCCGGACAAAATCTTTTTTTATCTTACCGTATTGTAACAAGCTTTAAATTTCGGAGGAGACTTGTCCGTTACGGCAGAAAAAGTTATTTTTGAATGTAATTCTAAATCGGCGGCAGGCATAGGCTTGCTGCCATGAATGTGTAATCAGAGAGCAGCATGACAAATAGCAAGCAACTTACGATCAATGCAGGGGGTAAACTCCTTTCGTTTGAGCAGCCGCGGGTGATGGGAATTCTTAATGTGACGCCCGATTCCTTTTATGCCGGCAGTCGCACGCCGGGTGTTGATGAAATCCGTCAGCGAGCCCAGCGCATGGCCGATGAAGGGGCCGATATGATTGATGTGGGAGCCTACTCCTCGCGTCCCGGGGCGGCCGACGTTTCGCCACAGGAGGAAATGGAACGTTTGCGGATGGCTCTTCCTGTCATTCGTAGCGTGTGCCCGCATATTCCGCTATCCGTCGATACGTTTCGTGCCGATGTGGCCCGGATGTGTGTGGAAGAATGTGGTGCCGACATCATTAACGACATTTCGGGCGGTCAGCTTGACCGGAATATGTTTCGTACCATTGCCCACCTGAAGGTGCCTTATATCCTGATGCACATGCGCGGTACGCCTGCCGACATGCAGCAGTTTACGGGATATGAACACCTGGAGCGTGAGGTGATGCTCTATTTTGCGCAGCGTGTGCGCCATTTGCACGACTTGGGCGTGAGCGACGTGATTCTCGATCCCGGGTTCGGCTTTGCCAAGACGTTGGAGCAGAATTATGATTTGTTGCAGCATCTCGACGATTTACAGGTGTTCGGCCTGCCTGTGTTGGCCGGGCTTTCGCGCAAGTCCATGGTCTACAAACTGCTGGGCATAACACCGGAGGAGGCCCTTAACGGCACTACGGCGCTGCACATGGCTGCCCTTGAGCGTGGAGCCGACATCCTGAGGGTGCATGATGTACAGGCGGCCGTACAGGTCGTGGCGCTCCATCGTGCGCTTTGCGGCCATACAAATTCATGAAGGGGAGAGCAGAAAGAAAAAAGGATTCGGACAGAAGTGCCTGAATCCCCGTTTCTGTAAAAAAAGAGGATTATTTGATTTCCTCGTAGTCAATATATTCACCCTCTTGGGCTGAAAAAATCTTTTTGCCGTCAGCGGGACGTCCGTTTGACGGCTTTTTTTGTTCCTGTTCGGGTTGTGGATTTTCGTGGCGGTAAGTCGTTTTCTGTTTTGAGCCCAGGCCCAGTATTTTACCAATGAGTATGCGCAAGCCTATGACAAAGGCCAGAATAACGGCAATGCCGAGCATGAATAGGCATCCCAGTGTTTTAAACAACATGTATTTGACAGAGTTGGTTGATTCTACAATTTTTTTTAGTACGCCTGCTTCCTTTCGCCCGCTTTGTCCTTATGAATGGACATCGCCGGCCGGCGTGCGCAACAAAGGTAGACAAATCGTCCGATATACCCAACCTTTCCCGGCAAAATAAAACCCATATCGACCACAAATGAGTCGGTATGGGGAAATGGGTGACTGAAATAATTTTTGCTGTGTCCTGGCGGTGGGGCGTTTCTTTTTCCTTTGCCTGTCAGATGCGCTTCTTGCGTAAAATGACGGACAGTACGACATACAGGATAACGACTACCGAGAAACCCACAACCGAATATCCCAGCAGAGCCAGGGTGGCGATAAGTACGGCGCAGGCCAGCATGAACAGGTAGCGCACGCGGTTGCCAATCCACCGGAAGTGCTTGAATTTAAGGGCAAACATCGGAATTTCCGATACCAGCAGGAAACATGAGATGACAATGCCGGCCAGCAGTCCGTAAAACGAGTCGGGCGACTGCAGGATGGGGTCTTTGAAACCGCAGGCCAAGGCGCTCCAGAACAGGGCATTGGCCGGCGTGGGCAGACCGATGAATGTGTCGCTCTGACGGGCGTCCAGATTGAATTTGGCCAGACGCAGTGCCGAAAACGCCGCGATGGCAAAAGCCACATAGGGCAGGTATGTGCGGGTAGTCATGCCGGCCAGGGGCATTTCCACTTGTGTGAGCATGTGGAATACGATGGCAGCCGGCGCAAAGCCGAACGTAATGTCGTCGGCCAGTGAGTCAAGCTCTTTTCCAATGGGCGAGGCCACGCCCAGCAGTCGTGCCGTAAAACCGTCGAAAAAGTCGAACACGGCACCCATGATAATCCATACAAAAGCGCCGGTGTAGTCGCCCTGAAAGGCATGAAGGGTAGCAATACAGCCGCTCACCAGGTTCAGGCAAGTCAGCGTGTTCGGAATCATTTTTCTCGTTTTCATAGTTAAGGTTGCAGTTTAGCCACTACGGTCTGGTTACCCGTAGTGCTTTGCCCGAGTTTTACAAGCGGCTGGGTGCCGATGGGCAAATACAAGTCGACACGCGAACCGAATTTAATGAATCCAAGGTGCTCGTCGATGTAGCAGTCCTCACCTAAGTGGGGGTAGGTTACGATACGCCGGGCTACGGCTCCCGCAATCTGTCGTACCATCACTTCCTGTCCGGCTGGCGTTTCAATGATGATGGTCGAGCGCTCGTTTTCGGTTGAGGCTTTGGGGAGCCATGCTTTATGGAAATTTCCGTTGTGGTGGCGTACATCCTTGACAAAGCCTTCCACCGGAAACCAGTTGGCATGTACGTTGGTCACCGACATGAAGATGGAAATCATCAGCCGGCGGTCGTGAAAATACTCGTTTTCCTCCACTTCTTCCACCACTACGACCTTACCGTCGGCCGGAGCCACGACAATATTGTGCGTGTCGCCCTCAAACAGACGGATGGGGCAGCGGAAAAAGTTGATGACCACCATATAGATGGCCCCCGTAATGATCAGCCCTGCATAGAATACGATGTGTGCGCCCAGCCATAAATAGACCAACCCGTTGAACAGTAAAAAAGCCACTCCACAGCCTATGAGGGTGTGCGTACCTTCACGATGTATTCTGATTTGTTTGAGTCTTTTTATTCTGGTTATTCTGGGCATTGGCTTGTGAACATTTTTTACGGGGAATAAGGGTATTATCTGGGGCAAAGATAATTTTTTTTGTTAAAACGGGCAAATTTAGCAGCCTTTTTCTGTATTTGTGTCAGTTTGGTGCTTACCATTCTTCGGTCAGTGCCCGCTCCAGCTCCTCACCCGTCAGGCGCAACCTGAACTGGCCTCCCTGTGCAATGGAGATGGCGCCTGTCTCTTCCGACACGATGATGGCCAGGCAGTCGCTTTTTTGCGACAGACCCAGCGCAGCGCGGTGGCGCAGGCCCAGCGCTTTGGGGATGTTGGCGTCGTGTGATACCGGCAGGATGCAGCCTGCGGCCTCAATGCGGTGGTTGCGTATGATCATGGCTCCGTCATGCAGGGGGCTGTTCTTGAAGAAGATGTTTTCAATCAGTCGTTGCGTGATGTTGGCGTTGATGATGTCGCCCGAGCGGATGTACTCGTTCAGTCCCACCTGGCGCTCCAGTACGATGAGCATGCCCACCTTTTGCTTGCTCATGTTGATGCAGGCCATTACGATGGGCAGGATTTCGGCACGCTGGGTCTCGTTTTTGCGGCGGCGCTTGAAGAAACTCGAAATGATGCGCGAGTGGCGCTGTGTGCCGATGGTAGAGAAAAACCGGCGTATTTCTTCCTGAAACAGGATTATCAGGGCCAGACCACCCATATTGACCATCTTGTCGAGAATCGTACCCAGCAAGCGCATTTCAAACACCTGCGACACCAGAATCCATACCAGGATAAACATGATGATGCCCGAAAAGATGTTGGCCGCGCTCGACTGCTTCATCAGTTTGTAGATGTAGTACAGAATCAGCGCTACCAGCAGGATATCAATGGCATCTTTTATTCCAAAGTCAATCATTTTTCTTAACAGGCGTTTTTCAAGCCGCGGCCAGTGGCTTTGCCGGATGTGTGGTTCTGACTCCTGGCCGTGGTGTGACGGTAAAAAACAGGTTCTTGGTATTCTTCAGGCAAAGTTACAAATTTGTGCTCAAGCGCGCAAGTTTTTTCAAGGTGGCTTCGGGTGTTTGTCCGAAAAGGGTGCCGGTTTGTTTTCCGGAGGAGGCGGGTAAATGAAAAAAGGCCTGACCTCGTTTTCTCTCCGTGCCTTCCCTGTCTGTTTCAGCGGGTTGCCGTATGGCTGAAGGCTGGCATCGGGGTGAGCCTTGGGAATGTATGGATAACTTATTTTAAATAATGAACGATTTTTTTGCAGTTTATAACAAAACGGGTATATTTGCCAAAGGCCAATATCCGTGTAGTTACAGATGGAGTGATATAGGCCGGTCGGAAAATCGAAAAACATCGCCGGGAACAGCCGGGGAATACTTTTACAATACAATTTATGGAAAAAAACAAACTGATTATTGCACTATGGGGTGCCTGTCTGTTGGGTAGCGGAGCTTATGCGCAAGAGCAAATTCCCGCCAGGGGCTATTCCCTGATTGTTGAGTCGGCTCAGAACCGGTTGCTGGAATCGGACCGGGCAGGCAGCTTGAAGATACCCGTATTCGGACAGGGCTTTCAGGCTACGTGCGATGCTTCCTGGCTTACGCTGACGACCGAAAAGAACCAGCTTCGGCTGGATTATACGGCCAATGAGGAAGCCGGGCAGCGTTCGGCTACGATAACCTTGCGGAATGCGGCCAACCAGACCGCTTCACTGACCGTCGTACAGCCGGGGGTTCAGACTCTGGAAAACGTCGAGTCCGAGTGGCTCCGGATTTTTCCCACCGGCAGCCGCTCCAACCAATGCCAGCCGGGAGCAGATGTCGACAAAACGCAGGATGAGAACTACGGAACGGTTTATCACAGCAACTGGTCGCAGAGCATTTCTGAAACCGACCCGGCCATACTGACCTATGATTTCGCAACGCCCCAGCATATTGACCTGGTCAATTACGTCCCGGTGAGTGGAGGCGGAAACGGAAAGTTCGGTCTGGTAGATGTTTATTACAAACAAAGCGGTGCGTCTGAATATACCCTGCTGGGAAATTATGATTTTAAAATGGCCGGCACACCGACTCCCGTATATTTCGGAGCCGACGGCATGGACAATATCACCTCCGTACAGTTCAGGGTAAAGACGGGATACAGCTTTACTCCCGGCATTGAATATTACGCTACATGTGCGGAAATGGAATTCAAGAGAAAGCTGCAGCCGGACGAATCCTTCCTGAAGAGAATCAGCGGAATTACCGCCACGAGCAGCGGCGTGCCGGCGCAGTCGGGTGAGGACGTTTCCCGAACGCTGGACTACGACCCGTCGACCCTGTTTCATACGGATTACAACCGGCAGGTCAGTGAGGAGAATCCCGTTGTCCTGACCTATACCTTACCCGCCGGCAAGCAGCTGGCAAATGTGGTTTACCTTCCCCGACAGGACGGCGGTAAAAACGGCAATTTCGGAAAGGTAACCGTCCGTTACAAGGCCCAAGATTCCGATGAATTCACGGATTTGCTCACAAAGGACTTCGGTCAGGCCACCACACGTACGGAAATTGACTTTTCCGGTGTACAGACTCCCGTCAGCGAAGTGCAGTTTGTCGTAACTTCCGGTTTCGGCGGGTTTGTGTCATGTGCCGAGATGATGTTCTATGAGTCCCGAACCATCAGTAATGACTATACCATATTTAAGGATAAACTGTACACGCAGCTGGCCGACGGAACAACGCAGGCAGATATCGATGCGCTGACCGACCCGTTTGTGAAGAAACTGGCGCAGGACCTCTTCGACAAGAACTACAGCACGGCCTACCGCGTGGCCGAATATCCGTGTTTGCTCTCGCCGCAATCGCTCTCTGAGGAATGGAACACCCCGGGAAAACTCTACGACCAGCTGCAGGGCGTGACGGGAATCAACATTTCCAAAGGGCGCAACGTGGTGGTTGTTTCGGGGGCCGACCCGGGCGTGTCGCTTGCGCTGAAAGTCGTTGCCTGGTTTGCCGGCGAACTGGAGCAGAATTCGTCGGGCGAATGGGTCGGAGCAGGTCCGGCTGAAAAGGTTTATTCGCTGACCAACGGGGTGAACATCATCAACTACGACGGCGATTACGACGGCCTTGCCTACATTTCCTATTATGCTGAGGCCAATCCGGAAAATTACAGTCCCGTGAGTGTCCACTTTGTTTACGGACAGGTAAACGGATATCTCAGTCCGGACAAGACCAATGAAGAAATGCAGCAGATGTGTGCCAATGCGCGCAACAAGTGTATGGATCTGGTGGGCCAGCGGGTACACTCAGTATGGACGGCGCAAGGGCTGCACGACTACTGTAAGGCTTCAGACGGCACCAGCCTGGGCTACCGCCAGTATATGAACCTGCTGGACCTCCTGATTGACTGGGAACACCAGCTGCTGGGATTCAAGAAGTATGACCGTGTGCCGGCAAACAAGACCATGGCTTATGTGAACTATACCTATTATATGTTCCAGGGAAGTTATGGCGTGTCTTTCAAATATGACCAGGAAAGGCGAATACTGAACTGCAAGACGTTGATGTACGATGATTCGGACGCCATTTGGGGCCTGAGCCACGAGTGGGGACACCAGCACCAGATGCAGCCGTATTTCTGCTGGGCCGGACTGGGCGAAAGCTCCAACAACATGAACTCCTGCTACAATGTGCTGCACATGGGGTACACAGGCGAGCAGGCCAGCCGGATTCAGAACAACTGGTCAAATGCCTATAATCATTTCTTTAAAGACGTGAATACTTCCTATGTTTCAGCGTCCGGCGATCCTACTTATGCCCGTATGCGTGCATATGAAAATCTGAACAGCTTCAGCTGGTGTCCAGCCATCCAACAGGAAATACAGAATCAGTATAACACCTATTATAAAAATGGAGGATGGGCCATTCCGTCAATAACCAGCGATCCTGAACATGCTTTGTCTACGAACGAAGTCTACGTGGAGGAAAATACGGCACCGTTCTATATGTTGCATAATTATTTCAGTTATGTATCGACCGACCGGTCAAAAGCCGAATTCCAGTTGGATCTGTATGAGGCATTGCGCCAGAATGACGGCCCCAACGGCTCATCGATAGAACCGGGCAAGACGGAAGTGGACAAGTATGAACTTCTGGCCAGCGCACAGAACGGAAACAAGAACGGAAAGTATGCTGAATTCGTGAAAAAATACCCCAATTCCTGTTGGGTGACCAAAGGGTATATCCATGAAGGAGCCACCTGGACGGAAAACAGCGTTCCGTTTATCTTCAACTATATTCGTAAGGCGTCAAAAATCTGTGGTTATAACCTGTTCGATTATTTTGACAAGTTCGGCTTCCTGCGTACGGTGGTAATGACGATTGACGATTACGGGAATAAGAATTACGCCATGATGGAAGATATGAAGGCCGAGTTCAAAGCCGACATGGAGGCTCTCCAGCTGAAGCCGATAACTGCAGAAATGATTGAAACCATGGCACACGCTTCTGTTCCTACATATGATACGCCTGTAATACCCAACTAATTCATAAGCGAAATGAAAATCAAACAATATATTATCGTACTGCTGGCAGGAGTGATGCTTCCGCTTGGGCAGTTACAAGCTCAGATAACCTCTTTGGATGAGCTGAAAAACGACAAGAGCTACACCATACGGCAGCTTCCGGCAGCAGACAACAACCAAAAAGTGCTTTACGCTACAACCGAAAACAAGGTTGAGGCCCGTACGGCCCCTTCGGCTGCCGAAGATGAAAAATGGGCGGTATGGACTTCGGAAAAAACGGGATACCATTATGTCTATAATCTTGACCGTGAACTTTTCCTGAGCAACACTTCAGGTGGCTGCACCGTGAGCAGTGTGCCGGCCCCTTGTTACTTGATCGAAACCAGCCAGACAGGCCAATGGCTGCTGGCCAATAATGATTTGCTGACAGGCCTGACGACTGCAACGGGCGGGGTTGTATTTTCGAAAAATGCGGACCTTGATATCAGAGACATTTCTTTTTCTCTGACCGATGCCAACCGAGCTCTTACCTCTGAGGAAATGGCGAGGATTGAGCAGGCTGTGAGTCAGGCAGCGGCAGAGCAGGCTGATTCGGAGTTGCGCAGTCAGGTGTATGCCGAGATTGAAGCGCTGCTGGCCGAGGCCCTGCGTGTGGAAACACTCGGAAAACCTGACTTCGCAGGCAATTATAGTTATGAGGAGCTGGCCGACATTTATAATAATGACAGGGCGGAGCAATATACCGTAGAACAGCTGCAGGCATTGCTGGAGCGTACCCGGGCTTCCATATATCCGCAGGAAGGAAAGTATTATCGTCTGATTAATAAGGCCCGTCCGAATGACGGCTCAATGGATAATACGCTGACTATTTGTGACGCCATGCCGCCCATGAACCTCGGGGTGCGGCAGATTGTCGAAAAAATTCCGGGCAAGCATCAGAATGGCGTACTGGAACCAATCAGTCTGTTCCAAGTCATACGCGCCGGAAGCGGAAACGAATACGTCCTGTATCACCCGGGAAGCCATCAGTATGCCGGTGCGCATACGACAAGCGGGGAGAAAATTCCTTTGACGGACAGCCGTGCCGGGGCCGGTGTTTATAACCTGCAGCACGTAGGAGACCTGCTCTTCCGTTTCCAGAATCGTGAGGACAACGCTTTTTATCTTACGGCCAACGGAGAAAGCAACTGCGTCAGCTATGACCAGGAAGAAGAACCGGAGAAATGGTACTTGCAGGAAGTAAAGTCCATTGATCTGCAAATCGGAAGCAGCGGCTATGCTACCCTTTGCCTGCCCTGTGCCATTGAATTGCCGGAGGAAGTGGAAGCCTATGTGGCTACGAGCCGTGACGGGAATGTATTGCATCTTACGTCACTGTCGAACTATACGGAAAGCCGCGTCCTGCCGCGATATGTGCCGGTGGTGCTGAAACGTAGGAGCGATTGTACGGATACGGAATTCAGCTGTCCCGTCATTTACGATGCAGCTACGCCTCAAATCCCCAATCTGCTGAAGGGGCTGACGCTTCAGGGCAACATTGAAGAGGGCAGTTACATTCTTTATCAGGGGGCAGACAAGCCGCTCGGATTTTACAAAGTAGATCCGAACAGCACATTGGTTTACAGTAACAAGGCATACCTGCCTTATCAGCCGGCATTCCAGTCGTCTCTGAAGATTAGTTTTGATGGTGAGCTGACCGGCGTAGAATTGCCAGAGATGATGGAGAATGAAACGGACACAAACATACTGTACGACCTCACCGGAAGACGGGTTATACGTCCGGAAAAAGGAATCTATATTTCCACCAAAGGAAAAAAACTGCTCATGAAATAATGGTACGACTGCCATATAACTCATAAAGGAATCACGGGAAGCGGATGTAAACCAGCTTCCCGTGATTCCTTTTTATGGGGTATTTTTTCAAGTATTGTATAGGAAAAGTTTGCCATAAAAAGCAGTATGCAGAAGAGAAAATAACCGAGTGAAAAACGTAGGTTTTCCTTCTTCAGATCTGCTTGTTGAACGTATAATCCGGACATATGAAATACGTTTTGAAATATTGTGACATGAATGCGAATCGAGGTTTTATAAGAATCTTAATTTTAATATCTTTTCACTAAATCGTAGCGGAGTTTTTAGGTATTTTTATTACTTTTGCGACGGAAGACTTCCCTTAAATCCAATAAAACACAGAATAATAACCTAAAAATAAATAAAAGTAATGAAGAAAATGTATGTTTCACCTGCATCCGAAGTCATTGAGATGCAGATTGATAGTCCTATTCTTGGTGGAAGTAAATTAAATATTTATAGCGATGAGGCCGTAAGCGGTTCTGAGGCTACGAGTTCTCACCGTTCAGGAGCATTCCTCTGGAGTGAAGAGGAATAAAAGTGAATTCTTCCATAAGAGGAAGAGATAACTTAAAGTTTTTATTGAGGCTATGTTCGAAAAAAGGACATAGCCTCAATATTTTTTAGCGTATTGAAGAAATGGTGTCAAAATGATAACCGGGAGTATGATGTGGCTTTTTCTAAAATTATGGGTAGGGAGATACCTCGGTAGTATGAAATGTTTTTTGAAAAAGTTGTGATTCGGATGATTCTTTTTCTTATTTTTATTGCTTGGCTGTAATGATTTTAGATCTTTTGTTATTTTTGAGGCGGAACAAATTCCTTAAATCATATGTAACACTCAGGGGCATACTGTATGTGTTATGTTTTTATGGCACGATTTATTTTAGAGCATGAATGTCTACTTTAAAGTTATGTATATGAAAAAACGATTACTATTTTGCTTTCTGGCTTTGGTTTCCTCATTGACTGCCTTTGCTATGATTGGTGATAAGATTACGGATCTTAGTCAGTTGAGAAACGATATGTGCTACACAATTCTTCCGCAGGACAATAGTCGTGGAACATGGGTTTTTAATACAGACGATCCTGTACGTTTGTATTCAACGGAAAAGATGGGGATTGAGGTTAATCAGAGCGATCCTGCTCAGTGGTTTGCTTTCTTGAAATCGAAAAGTGGGAAATACTATGTGTATAATGTGCAGAGTGATAAATTTTTGTGCTATGGAGATGGCGAGGTCAGTTTGAAAAGCAGATTATTGGATACCACTGGCGTTGCGTCTATTATTCCTTCAACAGGTTCCGACCGGGAAAATTATCCTTGGGTAGTTGCTTTGAATGGGCATCAATTGAATTTATGTAATGCCGGAGGTCTTAATGGTACATATGGGGTGGTGTTTTATAACCATTCCGATGATGTGGGAAATTGCATCAGTATTTCAGAAGGCATTGACTTTAATTGGTCAGCACATGCGATGATGAAAGTTGATGAATTTGAAACTCTTTATACAAAAGAGAATCTGGAGATAGTAGCTGACGCAAACTTTTATTTGAGTATTCCAAGTACGGCTGTTGGATGTGTGGATCCGGAGTTGTGGAATGCGTTGAATTTGGCTTGTGGTGCTGATCGGGTTGCTGACATTTACGACTTGAGCAACCCCAATTTTCAGGAAGCGTTGCAGAATTTGAAAGATGCAGGTTTCGTAAAGTTGGAGTCTTTTAGTAACGACAAGGTCTATCAGATTGTTAACATGACGACGTCAAATGGTTATTTGAATGCGAGGGAAGGCAGTGAATATGTATTTGCATCGTCAAAAAGCACAAACTTGTCACCCGTGCTTAAATCTGGAATGTGGCAACTTCATCAAGAAGATGGAAAATATTATTTGTATAATCAGGGCAAGAAGGCTTTTGTGAAATTCAATCCTGCAGCTAACAAGTGGGAGTTTACTTCTAAACCGACAGTTGTCAATGTTGAGAAGCATACGGTTATAGGACCTATGTCGGTATTTTGGATTCAGGATGCTGATTATACAGATCAATACCAGTATATGTATATTAATAATACCTACGAAACGGGTGTAGTGGGTCGGGAACTTGTCTCAGAGGCTACAAACTTCTATTTTGTAGAGATTCCCGGTGCTGAAGTTCATCCATTGACTGACCTTGCTTTGACGAAGGCAAAGATTGAAGCCCAAGCCATTATTGATTCATATGATTCAAGTAAAGGCAATTATATCGGGAATTATAACCGTGAAGCCATTGAGGCATTGCAAAAGGCTATTAATGATGAAAACGCAACAACCGAGTCTATAAATTCGGCTTTGTTGGAAGTTGAAAATTCACGAAAGCCTCAGGTCGGAAAGTATTATTTCATCTTGAACACGATGTCTTTTGATGATGGTGGAGTGAAAGCTATTTATGAAAATCCTGATGGAACCAATATAGCATGGCACACTACTGAAGGCAAGGCATCTGAACTATGGCAGTTTGAGCCGGAAGATGGAGAAAATGGCCGTTACTCTATCAAGAGTGTGAATACGGGCAAGTATATTACGCAAGACGGTGCCAGATTCAAGATGAAACCGGATGGCACAACTGCTTTTACAATGGTACCGAAAGCAGAGACTTATATTTTGGCCTGCAGACATTTAATGTTTACGATTATACGATGAGTATGAGTACGACTGACGCCCCATATACATATGCTTCGAAAAGTGCGACAGAAGGCGGTTATGTCGTTTCTTATAATGATTATGCTCAGGACATTCCTACACAATGGAATTTTATTGAGACCGATCATGTAAATGTGGCGATTGGCGAAACCGGTTATGCTACCGCTTACTTCCCGTTTGCCGTGACAATTCCGGCAGGAGTAACGGCCTATACCGTAGTAGCCGCAGCTGATGGCGTGGCAACGTTGAGCAAACTGTCCGGCACTATTCCTGCCCATACCGGTGTGGTATTGAGTGGTACGGCCAATACTCCTTGTACTTTTGAATTTGCTGCCGACGCAGCAGCCGTAGACGGCAATATGCTTAAGGGTATGACCATAGCTACTGCAGTTCCTGCAGAAACGAAGGCTTATGTCTTGGCCAATGGCTCAAAGGGTGTAGGTTTCTATCGGTTGTCAGAAAGCGACCGTACGATTGCTGCCAATAAGGCTTATTTGATTGTTGATGATGCTGCAGCGCCTTCAGTCTTCAGCTTGAAACTGGATGGCGGTCTGACCGGTATTGAAGGTGTTGAAAGCGCTGGCGGCAATGCTCCGGCTTATGATTTGCAGGGTCGTCGTCTGCCGCAGGTACCGACAAAGGGGCTCTATATTCAGAACGGCAAGAAAGTGATGAGTACTCCCCGTTCAGGAGGATTTCTCCGGAGTGAGTAAGAGCAGAATTCAGCATCGTTCGTTATTATACAGATGATATACCCCCCGAAAGTTGGACAAGAACTTTCGGGGGTTAATCGTGTCTGTACAAAAGCGAAAAAGTGAACAGTTGTATTTTCCTGGTTATTCCTGTTTGCGCTTCTGTCTGTCGTCAGATTGCTGTTTTCTGCGTTTCCGATGTGTCTATGAAGTCGGGAGCCTACTTGTTGGTGAAGCGGAACCAGTTGAAGTCGGCAATGCCGCCGATGCCTTCATCCTTACGTGAGAAGTTGAAGAGGGCAAAGCGGTTGGCGGTCCAGGGGAGCCCGAGTCCCATGTCCAGGTCGGTTCCCAGTCGTTGGAAGTGCAGGCCGTCGGTGCTGTAGAAGAATTGTGCCTTGAAGTTGCGTTCGGTGGTGCGTGCGCGAATCCATATGCGCTCTCCCGTCAGTGATTCGACGGCTGCCTGTTCCTGATCGTCCTTGCACATGATGAGGCGGCACTTTCCGTTCCGTTTTTCTACGGCAATGTAGGCATAGGGGAATTCAAATATACCGAATCCGGCAATGTTTCCTTCTTTCATCCGACTAAAGTCCATTTCCACGGTGCCTTGTGAGAGCGGTCCCTGCACGCGTTGTGTCAGCGTGTTTCGGGCCGTCTTCAGCTGGTCGGCGCGCGATGCTTTGATTCTCATGTAGCCTTTGCGCTCGGTCAGCGACCACCGTTGCGGGTCAGGGTTATGGTTCCATTGCCATTGCAGTCCGAGCTTGCGGGTGTTGAATTCGTCGGATGTGGCGGGATATTTCATCCGTGCTTTCCGTTGGCCGACGTCCGGTTTGCGGTAGGTTATCTGGTCTTTCCCGTTGTTGCCCAGCATGGGCCATCCGTCCTTCCATTCCACGGGCAGCAGACAGGGCACCCTTCCGATGGGGCCGCGGTCTTGCATGATGACGAACCACCAGTCGCCGTTTTTCAGCTGCACCATGCCGCCCTGGTGCAGTCCGTAGGGTGGGTAGGAAATGCTGTCGTTGAAGATGAGCCGGTGTTCATAGGGGCCGTATATGCTGTCGGAGCGCAGACAGATTTGCCAGCCTTCAGATCCACCCGCAGGGCAGGTGATGTAGTATTTTCCGTTGATTTTGTAGGCATGCGACCCTTCCATGCCGAATCCGCCTCCCAGTTCGTGTGCGTTTTTGAATCCGCCGCTCCATATTTTCCGTGGAGCCGACTTGACGGAGCGGGCATCGGCGTTGAGTTCCGTAATGTAGAGCGTGCCTTGTCCGTGCACGACGTAGATTTTTCCGTCGTCGTCGAAGAGCAGACCGGGGTCGTACATGTATTCGGGGAAGATGACGCGCTCCCAAGGCCCTTCCGGGCGGTCGGCAATGCACATGGAGAAGTTGCCCTTTTCGCGTCCCCATCCGTAGGGGGTGCAGAAGGCCACATAGAACTTCCCGTTGTGATGGCGGATGCTGGCGGCCCAGGAACCGTTGAGATAAAGGTTTCCGCCGTTGAGGTCGTAGCGGGGGTCCTCGTCATAACGTTCAATGGCGTAGCCGGCCATATCCCAGTTGATGAGGTCCTTTGAATGGAGAATGGGGCAGCCGGGCACATAGTGCATGCTGGTGGATACCATATAGAAGTCATTGCCCACGCGGATGAGGTCAGGGTCAGGCCAGTCACCCCAGAGTAAAGGGTTGGTAAAGGTGCCGTCGCCGTTGTCCGGATGCCATACGGGAATCTGTGCGGTTGCTGCGGCGGTGAAGCAAAACGCCAGGCCCAGGAGTGTTTTGCGGTAGTTGAAATACTTTTTCATGAAGATGATATTCTTTATGGGTGTTTGAATTCCTTCAGCAAGGCTTTGGGGGTGACTACACTCGAAACACAGTCGCGCACGAAGAGCAGGGGCACTTCCTTGCCGGCCATTTTCCCGGTGTTCTTGACAGTGAAGCTGAGCTCAACCTGACTGTCCTGATGCAGCGTGTCGATTTCCAGACCGCTATATTCGAACTGCGTGTAGCTCAGACCGTGACCGAAGGGGTAGGCCGGCTGGTCGTCGGCGCGTCCACTGCCCAGGCCGTAGCCGGTCCAGTAGCGTGAAGGCGCATGATAATAGTACATGGGTACCTGTCCGGCATGTTTGGGCACCGTGATAGGCAGTTTGCCCGAGGGGCATACCTTGCCGAAGAGGATTTCGGCCAATGCCTTGCCGCCGTACATGCCCGGTTCCCAAACGTCGACGATGGCAGGAATGTTCTGGCTGACCCATTCGTTGTTGAGCGGTTTTCCGTTGACAATAACGGCTACGACGGGTTTGCCTGTCTCATAAAGAGCCTTGACAAGTTCCGTCTGCCGGCCGTAGAAGTCGATGGACGGACGGTCGGCCGATTCGCCGTAGGTTTCTCCGGTGCGGCCCCAGCGGGCATCAAAAACGACGTCGACGCTCGGAGCAAATATCCAGCTCAGTCCGCCAGTTCGGATTTCGCGGGAAGCGGCGGTAGTTGTCTGTTTTACCAGGTCGCGGTTGAAAGTAGCGGCCATGCTGATGGATGTGGGGAAGATGGTACGTCCGGAGATAAGACCGTTACCGTGAGCCGCGTCGGCACCTATAAGATAAGGGATTTTCAGACGTGTCTTTTCTGATAGAGTCAGCATTTTGTTGAGCTTTTCAAGTGACTGTCCGCAAATCCAGGCACCGAAATTATAGTAACCCTTGTCAAAAATAGCCTGTTCGTCCCATTCGGACACCATGTCCATCTGTCCGATTTTTTCGTCAAGTGTCATTTGCCGGAGCAGGGCTTCGACACGTTCTTTGGTCGGTCGTGACGAATCCATGTAAACGGAGGTGTTGACAGTTTCGTAGGAGTGGCATGCGGTCAGCAGACTGATGGCTCCCAGCAGTAAAAACCTTTTCATAGCTTTCGTTGTTGTAGATGTTTTTTATGTATTAGACGGTTGCAAATATACGGATTTTTGGGAAGGAATGTGGCGACGTACAAGCCCTAAGCTTGTACCATTTACATCTCTTAATGCAGTTGTGGGGGAGAACATAGTACGATTAAAGTTAACTACTGTAAAAAAGGAAAATAAAGCGTGCCATTTTGGCATATCGGGTTGTTCCCTCCGGTGTTTTTGTTTGGGGTGATGGGCCTGATTCCGACTCGCTTCGCCCCAAGGATGTAGCCAGTTCGGCATCTGCCATTTTGTCACGCCGGATGGTTTGGCAAGGTTGTTGTGACTTTTAGGGTGAAGCCGCTTCTGAGGAATGGCTTCGGAGTAAAATAAGAAAATAAATAAAACAGATAAGTATATGAATTTCGACAACTTTACCATCAAAGCACAGCAAGCCCTGCAGCAGGCGCTGCAGCGGGCTGCGTCGGGCGGCCAGCAGGCGCTGGAGCCCGTACACCTGCTGGCCGGTGTGCTGGCCGTGGGTGAGAATGTTACGCACTTTCTGTTCAGTAAGTTAGGTGTAAACGAAAAGATGATTACCGCCGCTGTTGACCGCCAGTTGGCATCGTTGCCCCGGGTTAGTGGAGGAGGCGAACCCTACCTGAGCCGCGAAAGCAACGAGGTGATGACCAAGGCGCTCGATTTGGCCAAACAGACGGGCGACGAGTTTGTGGGACTGGAAGTGTTGCTGCGTGCCCTGCTGGCCGTATCCTCTACCGCCTCTACCATTCTGAAGGACGCCGGCATTACCGACAAGGCGCTGGCTGAGGCCATCAAGGAACTGCGAGGCGGAGCCAAGGCCAATTCAGCTTCAAGTGAGGATACCTATCAGGCCCTTTCAAAATATGCCCGCAATCTGGTGGAGGAGGCCCGCGACGGCAAGCTCGACCCCGTAATCGGGCGTGACGAGGAAATCCGCCGCGTGCTGCAAATCCTGAGCCGACGTACCAAGAACAACCCGATTCTGATTGGTGAGCCGGGTACGGGTAAGACTGCCATCGTTGAGGGACTGGCCGAGCGAATCCTGCGCGGCGACGTGCCTGAGAATTTGAAGAACAAGCAACTTTATTCGCTGGACATGGGGGCCCTGATTGCGGGAGCCAAATACAAAGGCGAGTTTGAGGAGCGACTCAAGAGCGTGGTCAATGAGGTGACGCGTGCCGAGGGCAACATCATCCTGTTCATTGATGAAATCCATACGCTGGTAGGTGCCGGCAAGAGCGAAGGCGCCATGGATGCCGCCAACATCCTGAAACCGGCCCTGGCCCGTGGCGA
>ERZ779877.1394-NODE-1394-length-20756-cov-5.052944_pt1 | contig 20756 bp, 18 predicted proteins | sample MGYA00511556_ERZ779877 | MGnify/ENA primary metagenome ERZ779877 (study PRJEB29588, sample SAMEA2159338) | human gut metagenome | biome: human gut; feature: human-associated habitat; material: faeces | place: Denmark | collected 2008/2010 ...
GGAGCGGATTTCCGATTTCAATCGGTGCGTGAAGGATTGGGTGCGCGGTTGAATTCTTCTATTTCCATATCGTGATTTAGGGAAACCTTGAAGCAGTGCTTAAAACATGATATACTGAGCAAAGAAAAGACGCAATGAACAGGAGGGCACTGCCGCATGATGACTAAAAAGCTGCCGGTGGACATCGAGAGCTTCAAGGAAAAAGGCATCACAAGAATGTGGCTCATTCTTTCGTTTGTTCACTTTCTGTGTTGCACTGTCACCGGGCACATTGGGAGCTTCGATGAAGGGTATCATTATTTCAGAAATTGTGTTTTGGAGGTCGCCTTTGCTCAAGATGTTTTTTCGGCGTAATAGGATAATTTTGTGCATTTTTCGTGATTTGTTCATTTATAGTCTCCTATTTATTTGCCTAATGATCGATATGATACCTGTTGCGAAATGTGAAGTACAATACAACTTGCCAAATGAGAAATATGATACTATTGCTCCAAGCATTCCTCCGGGAGAGTTGACGGCTCAGAATATCAGATTTAGAAGCGATCAAAAGTATGATGTCTACTCTGGTCCTGGCAAGGATTACTTACGTGCCTCTAACGGAAAAGCAACTGTTTCTACCAATGATTGGATACAGGTTTTCGGGAGGGAAGATGGCTGGATTTTGATACAGTACGCAATCGATAAAGATCATATGCGCTTTGGTTGGATCTCAGAGAAAGCGTTACCCGAATTTGCCGCTGTAAAAAAACTGGTCTTTTCCCCGCAAAGAGCCACACTTTTAAACACGACTGTAGTCACCGATGATCCGCTGTTCTCTCAGTCAGCCTTGGTCACTCTCCCCGAAGGTGCGGTTATTTATCATCTTGCGGACATGGGAGACTGGTCATACATTGAAAGCATCTCTGGTGATGATGTGCGCGGTTTTGTGAAGCACGATTTGATTCGCCTGGGAACAGTTTATGACTTAAAAAACTGTCCATCAAATGACGGAACTCAAATCTTGAGTGGAACCATCATTATTGAACAAAACAATGTTGAAGTCGAAATTGAACCCTGTCTTTTTGATAATGACCGGAGAATAACGGTCTCCGGGTTCAACATTTATGATAATATCGCTGGGGATCTCTTACTGACGATTAACACGACAAATACAAGCGGAAAATTCGTTAGCACTGGTGAACTGCCAGCATCGACGACTTCACTCCGTATCGTTCCGCTCTTCTCAGACAGCAAGGAAGCAGGTGATGAATGGACTGTAATTCTCGAATGGTAAATAAATGCAGCAGGGCAGTACATTCTACCCTGCTGCATTTATATGTTTAGTGATTAATATACTTAGACCATCCCCAGTACTTCCATTTACCGTTCATACCTGTAAGGTTCGGACCGGAATCCGTCGAAACACCATTATTGTACTTCACGTCGATCGTATTATGAGAACTGCAAGACTGATATACAGCATGTTGATACTTGCCGTTCAGCATGTGCTTGCCTGCGTAAACGCCCATGTGCCCCTTCTTGGTTGGTTCATCGGTGTCCTGCTGAAAGATCTCCATGCCAACTTCAAGCGCATCATAGCCGCCCAGGGAGGCGATAGTTCCCTTTTGGGACAAGCAGTAATTGTATTCAGTTGTACAGCCATGTGCTCCCAAACCGTTTCTGGCCTTAAACGGATAATATGCGCAGTCGATCTTCTTAGCAGAAGCATCATAACCAGCACCATACTTCCACCCGCAATTGCAAAAGCTCTCAAGGTTATTCATGTATTCTGACACTGAAAGACTGCCACCTCCGCCAGTGCCCCCGCCAGTTTCTTGATTGCCGCAGTTATCCGGGTCAAGATGCCTACCAATCTCATCTTCCAATGCATTAAGGCTATTTTTGCCAAAATAACCATCGGCAGTCAGTCCCTTTGCTTTCTGAAATGCTTTAACGGCAGCCAAAGTATTACTGCCAAATTTCCCATCTGCACCTTGCGTATTATGGCCAATGCTTGTCAGTGCTTCCTGCATGAGCTTTACCTGAGAATGAAACGTAGCAGTATCCTTCTTAAAAGAACAGTTACCCTGATGAATCTTATACAAGGTAACCGCACTGTTGTGACCATTGCCGGTAATAGTAATTGTAGCCATAGAGATGCCCCCTAAGTTTTTGATTTTGCATCAGGTTTTCAGTGGCCACCGTTATCCTTTTGCTAATGACATATTAATGCATTTAGCGCTTGGAAAGGAGTGAAAAGCTAATACTATATTCGTGAAGACTCAGCGAAAAACAGGTTCTTCACGGTTTCCTGGGGGATTAATGCGCTAAAGTATATCAAGGCTTCGCCTTGAGAGGTACGGCAATGAAAGACTGGTCTGTCCCTGATCGCCCTGCTGACGCTGATGGAATGGCTCGGCATCTTTGCGCTGGGCATTTCGCAGTTCATCACCAATAAGCTGGCGGCGCTGATTTTCTTCATCGCCTGCTGCTGTCTGCTGTTCGGCAAGGTCACGTTCAGAGAAGCCGCAGCCATGTTTGCAGGGAGCTTCTGCGTCTTTATTCTGCCGTATGCCGCCGAGTGGATTTTGGAGCGGATTTCCGATTTCAATCGGTGCGTGAAGGATTGGGTGCGCGGTTGAATTACGATGGATTTTGTGATAAAATAGAAGCATCAGGAGGGAATTGTACGATGGCTTTGCAGGATACCGTAACCAAACAGTACATGTCCAAAGGCGAAATCTTCGCCGACGCTTTCAACTACCTGATCTATTCCGGCAGGCAGGTCATTCGTCCCGACCAGCTCAGCGAAATGGACACGACGCAGATCGCTATTCCTTTTGCACCGCAGGAGCAGGGAAAGCCCGAAACCACGCAGAAATACAGGGATGTTCTCAAGACGCTTTCCGTCAAGAAAGACAAGACCTGTACCTATCTCGTTCTGGGCATCGAGAACCAGTCGCGGGTGCATTACGCCATGCCCATCCGTAACATGCTCTACGACGTGCTGCAATATGAAAAGCAGGTGCGCGAGCTGGCGGCAAAGCATCGGCAGAACCGCGATGCTGAAAACGCGGACGAATACCTTTCCGGGCTGACGAAGGACGACCGGCTCATTCCCGTCATTACGCTGGTCATTAACTTCGGCGACAAGAAGTGGGACGGCCCGCTGACCTTCCACGAGATGCTGACCGAACAGCCGGAAGAAGTGCTTGCGCTGCTGCCCGACTACAAGGTTTTCCTCATCGACCCGATGGCGATGGAAAGCGAAGATTTTGATAAGCTCCACAGCAGTCTGCGCGAGGTGCTGCACTGCATCAAGGTACAGAAGGATAAGCAGGAAATGCGGGAGCTGCTTCAAACGGATGACCGCTTTGCGCGCCTGGACAGGGACGCTGCGATGGTCATTCGCACCATGACCAACACTAAATTCAAGATTGACGATCATTCGGAGGTGGTCAATATGTGTGAAGCTATTCAAGGGCTGATTGATGATGGCGTTGTTAAAGGCATCCAGAGCGAAAAGCGTGAAACGGCGTTACGGTTGATGAAGATGGGCTTCTCCATCAAGCAGATCGCGCAGGCGACCGAGCTTTCCGAAGACGACGTGCTGAAACTCATTCAGAAATAATCCTTATCCACACACTGGCGGTCAGTTAAAGCTGGCCGCTTTTTTCATACCCATTAAACGAAAAAGGAGGGTTTCATGCAGGAAGAAATCGAGCAGAAAAGCGTAACCCTGATGATTAACGGCACCAAGTTCAGCCTCCGCACCCTCAAGTCCGCAGCACTCAAACTGCTGGCGCATCGTCAAAATCCGTCTGCGCCCGGTGTGAAACACCGCGGCAAACAGACGGTCAGGCAGCTGGTCGGGCAGAATCAGGGCGTAAGCAATATCGAGCTGTCCGGGCAGGACTTGAAGGAGTTCCAGCGGATCACCCGCAGATACGGCGTAACGATCTGATCAAGGTCATTACCGGAATAAGGCGATACGGGAAATCGACTATTTTGCAGCAGCTCTCTGAAGAAGTTTCCGCAAAAACGGATAATGTTATTTTTCTTGAATTTGAAAATATGCGCACCCGGGCTTTACTGCCGGATGCGAATGCGGTACTTCAGTATGTGGACGCGCATCGAAAAGAAGGAAAATGTTATGTCTTCCTTGACGAAATTCAGGAAGTTGAAAACTGGTCCGGCATCTGCCAGACGCTGCGGCTTGAAAACGCTTCTGTCTTTATCACCGGTTCCGATTCCAAACTGCTTTCTTCTGAATTTACAGATGCACTGAGCGGGCGCTTTGTTTCCTTCCGGATTCGTCCCTTTGTCTGGAAGGAACTGCAGGAATTAGCATCAGAACTGGGACACAGTATCTCTGTCACTGATTATCTCGTCTGGGGAGGATTCCCGAAACGTCTTGAATTCGACAATGCAGCGAGGATTCGTTACCTGGAGGATATCGACGAGACGATCATCTATAAGGACATTATCTGCAGATTCAAGATCAGGAAGGAATCCCTGTTTCGTGCTGTAGCGGATTTTGTTCTCAGATCCAATGGAAGGATCATTTCCTATCATTCGTTATATAAAGCTGTCAGCCAAAAGGTAAAATGTTCACAGCATACGATCATGAAATATGTGGAATATCTTGAGAAATCCTATGCCATAGAGCAGATGAAACAGTATTCAACAAAAACGAAACAGGAGCTAAGCTTTTACAAAAAGTGTTATAACGGCGATGTGGCGCTCAACTCCATCCGCTGTCCGGATAATCGCTTTGATATAGATCATAATCTTGAAAATATCGTATATCTTGAGCTGATCTACAGAGGTTACAGTGTAATGCTGTACGATAATACTGGAAAGGAAATTGACTTTATTGCTTCCAAAGCAGGGAAGGAGTATCTGATTCAGGTCGCGCACAGCGTCGTCAACGATAAAGCATATCAGCGGGAATTAAACGCTTTCAATGGGCTGGATAACGCCAGGCAGAAAATCCTGATCACCAATGATGAAATTGATTATTCAACAAGTACTGTCCGGCATATCAGACTGAAGGAATTTCTGGAATCAGAGGCACTATGATTTGTCCAATGCCTGAAGATTCCATATGCGAACAGGACGAAACAACAGATCACGATTGATAGTATTTATTATTCGAAAAAGTCCTCCCGGGCAACCAATTTTCCGGGAGGATTGATGATCCCCGGAACAGGCGCAAAAACATATCCGGAGAAATCATGTTTTCTTCTTGTTTATCAGTCTATGCGGTGAAACTATGCATCTTGTGCATCTTTCAGACCCGGACCGCCTGCGCCTAAATATCCTTTGCTTTTTCCTTCTTTTGAATCAGCAAACCAGAATGAATATATATCCGCATTCTTCGACAGGAAACGAATTCTGAGCCGTTTTTTTCCTTCTTCCAATTCAGAAGAATGTTTCCATACAACCATATGCTTGGTTGAAGAACCGCACAAAGGGATACAATCATCCACTTCGAAGCCATGAATGATTTGTCCTATTTCGTCCAATAGTTCTGCTTTTATATACCCATCCATTCCTGATTCGGCATTGATGAATAAGAATTTTCCATTGGTTTCCAATATGCCGGTCAGCAATTCTGCTTCTCTGTTCCCAGCTCTCATGGAAGCAAAGCCGTCTCTTCTTAATGTTGCAAGTCCCATTGATGCGCCGGCATACATATCCATTCCCAGACGTGGTGAATGTCCCGACCAGGCGGAGTAATATATATATAGTTCATCTCCCACAACACAGCAGATTCCGCCGACGTTGTGCAAATACCCATAATCCCATTTTCCTCTTACTCTTGATGCAGAGAGAAAAGGAGTACGACAATCCCTTGTCCAGTGAAAACCATCCCGACTGAATCCGATCTCCAGGTCTATTGTTTTCGGTCGCTTTTGCCGATCACATATTTCATTGGGAGGTCCCTGAAAGACGGCAAACATTCCAAGCATAAGACTCTCATAGGGTGTTGCATCAAGTTTATATAATTGCGGAACATAACCCAAATCCGGATCTGGCAGATCATATTTGTCCGTTCTGGCCCAAAATGCGACATCAGGCAAATTCCATGCTGCAGAAAAGAAATCATCTGCTTCCGCATATCCCCGTGTCCTGCTGTTATCAATGGTTGAGAAAGTTCTCAGACTAAAGACCCATTTTTTCCTGAACGGATTATAAAAGAATGTGGAGTTGTCGCCACAGGGTGATGTTTTGCATACTTCTTCCCAATGTATTCCATCCGCACTACGAAACAGATGCCCCCCTTCCTCTTCAGGTATCAGATCATATGGCAGTTCCTTGTGAAACGCGAGCTTTTTTTCGTATTCTCTGAAGTATACAAACATCTTGTATTTTTCTTTGGGATCGGTGTAATTTCTATCCAACCAGACAGCAGCTCCATCCCTGAAAGTCCCGTTTTTCAGCGGAAGGACGACGCCATCCATGATGGAAGAATCAATCTCATTCAGCCTTTTCCAGTGAATACCATCCTTGCTCTCAGCATATCCGATTCCCCGGAACCATCCTGCATGATACCAAAGTTTGAAGCAACCGGCATCTTCATCATAGAACAGGCCGTCATCGAACGGAGCCGCCACTGGACAATACCCATGATTCAATTCCACCTCGGTCTGAGGAAACAAAACAGGAAGATCACGAGTTTCTGGTTGATGAAAGACACGATACATGTCTGTCTTTTCAATCAGGAAATCGTCAACAAAAAGCTGTCTGCCAATATCGATCGGCTTGATCTCAGGAGGATTCTCCAAATAAGGAACCGGAAGCGTTTCCAGCATAGATTTTCCGTGATCAGCAACCAGCCATTTTTCATTGAATTCTATTCCATTGTAGAGTATTTCCATATGGACCCCTTTACGAACAGTGAATTCTGTCGATTTCTTCCTGAGACAGTTCAATATCAAGTGCTTCAATACTCATTTTTAGTTCGGAAAGAGTACTGACACCGATAATGGGAATAATCTGGAAATATTGTCTGTTCAGCAAATAAGCAAGTGCGATCTGTGTCGGATCTACATTTCTGGCTTTGGCAACAGCCGCTGTTGCATCTGATCTTCTCCTGGATACTGGGTTCTCATAGAAAGATCTCACATGGGCATATTTATCACTGGTCAGGAAATCCTTTTCCCTGGAGAGGGTAAAATATCCCTGCGCCTGGGAGGAGTATGCAAAAATGGGCATCTGAGTGGCTACATGGTAATTGATTCCTTCTTCTCCCAGCCAGGTCATCCTGTCAGGCTGGAGAGCGGGAACATTGGCTTCAGCCAGATTATGCATAACCTGCCTGGCTGAAAAACCTTTTATTCCTGCCTGTTTTGCATATAAAACTGCTTCGCGGATTCTTGGAAGCTGCCAATTGGAAAGCCCGAAATTTAATATTTTCCCTTCTTTATAAAAGCGATTTAAGGTTTCCAGTATTTCCGCCACCGGCCGTTGCGGATCGTCATGATGCAACCAGTAAAAATCAAGATGATCTGTATTCAGATTTCTGAGACTCTCGTGAAGATCATGACTGATCTCCTGAGGTGACATTCTGTTGATATGCATCGTGATCAGATTCGGACAGGCACACTTGCTGTCAAGAACAATACTGTTGCGATTATGACGTTCTTTTATCCATTTCCCGACACACATTTCACTTCTTGGCAGATATCCTTTCGCCCATCTTCCGTAGATGTTTGCTGTATCCAGCATTGTGCCTCCATTTTCAATGAATTCATCAAGAATCTTAAAAGATTCTTCTTCTGAAAGATGACTTCCAAACGGTCCACATCCCAGAGCAAGCTTCGAAACAGTAAGACCTGTATCACCGAACATTTCATACTTCATATATATATATCCCTCTTTTCAGTATTTTACTTTGTAATCCATAGGATTCATTCCGGTATATCTTCTGAAAACAGCAGAAAAGTATCCGGATGAAGAGAAACCTGTTTCCTTTGCAATATCTATAATTTTCATATTTGTCGATACCAGTAGTTTTTGTGCCTTTTCGACCCGGATCCGGTTGATATAATTGATCACATTTTCACCTAATTCCTGTTTAAACAGTCTTGAAAGATAACTCGGATTCAGATAGACGCTTTCCGCAACATCAATAAGAGAGATATTGTTCCGGAGATTATTCTCAATAAACCACCTCGCTTTCTCTATGGTTTTCTGTTTCATTGATCTTTCTTCTTCCTTCTGACTCTCTTTTACCGTGCTGACAACCTGCAGCAGAAAGGAGCGAATAGTTTCACTGCTCTCCCATATGTCGTCTTCACCATTCATCCGGATCATTAAATTGGAAACCTGAAAACTAAACCCATTTTCACAGAGTTTATCTGCCAGAACAATCAGCAGGCCCTCCCTGATTCCCTGCCTGGCATATGGATTCTTATCTGTACCTGAAAGAAATCTGTCATATTCATCCGATATTCCGGGAAGCAACACGTTTTTATAGATACATTGGATGGTTTTTTCCCGCCATTTCGTTATTTCAAGTAACGGAGATTGGATGATAATGATTTTGTTTTCATATGAATTATGATTTCTGGCCCATTGCATGGTTTTATAGGCATAACCGATATCATTCCATTCCAGGGGATCTCGTAACTGAGCTATTTCCAGGCTTTCGTTTTCTTTTTCTGCTGTCAGCAGCATCTCGAGCATACCTGAAATTCTTCCCCCGACATAGTTGCTGTCTTCCCCGTCCTTTTCCTGTAACAGACAAATCAATTCCGTTCCGGAAACCAGAGGGACCATCGCCATGAACCCTTCCGCAAGCCTGGAGATTCTCTGCTCACATCGAAGGAGTAAATTCTCCAGATCCAGCATACGTTCGAAATGATTCTTGTTCATGTAAAGAGAAAACATCCTGACAGGTTTCTCTCCTGAGAATGAGAGAGCGACTTCATTAAGCTTTCTTTTTCGCTCGTCTGTCTCATACTGATCCCCGGAGAAAATGCCTTTCAGAAAATCGTTTCTTTTCCTGCATACCTGACAGGCTCCCTGAACATCATCACTGATCCATAGCATTCCCGCTTCATTTTCAATGGCCTGAATTGCTTCCTGAATAGTCTGATGAACAATCTGATATCCGTCATATTTCATTAAATACCGGAAACAGTTCAGATTGGCAGCTTTCTGTGCGTATTCAAAGTCGTCGTGGCAAGTCAGGAAGATTACTTTACATCGGGGCCAGAGCTCTTCTATTTTTCGGAGAAGTTCGATGCCGTCTATCCGTGGCATACTGATATCAGTAACAACAACATCAATCTGCATACGATTCAGACATTGCAACGCTTTCTGACCGGAATATGCCTTTACATATTCGATTCTGTCATCATCCATTTGCTGCAATGCATCCTGTAACGCATCAACAATATTGATTTCGTCATCCACCAATAATACTCTATACATTCGGTTTTCCTTCCCCTGAAAACTCCAGATGAATTTCAACTTTCATTCCGCCAAGATCAGACCTTCCCAGTGAAATACCACTGTTTTCTCCCAGAAGAATACGCAGGCGACGATGTGTGTTTACCATACCCGTTAATTCTTCATCCCCATGGAATGTCTCTATTTTCAGCCTGTGATTAATTTCCGCAAGTTCTTCATCCGTGACCTCTTTGCCGTTGTTCTCAATAATAATGGTCAGATTTCCGTCTGCAACACGATGATGTGTAATGAGCAATATCCCGTTGCTCTCAACATCCTTTAATCCGTGCCTGTAAGCATTCTCAACCATAGGCTGCATAAATAGCTTCGGAACCATGAAGGATGAAAGATCAGACGGAAGGGCCTCCATCCGGCAGTCAATCCGATCGCCAAAGCGAATATTCTGTATTTCAATATAGTTCTTTGTAAATTCATATTCTTTCCACAGTTCAACCTGATCGGCTTTGTTTCTGGTAATATACCGATAATATTCAGCCAGTCTGGATGTCAGATTCTGAATGCCTTCACAATCCTGAAGCTGGGCTAAAGAATAGATGTTGTAGAAACTGTTATACAAAAAATGCGGAGAAATCTGGGCCTGCAGGAGTTTCATTTCTGCTTTGCTTACCATCAGCTCCTTTTCATAATTGTCCCTGATCAACTCCTTCAGTTGGTCCTTCATATTGTTGTAGCCACTATATATTTTTTGAAATTCATCTCCACGATGATAATGGATCGAAACACTGAAGTCTCCTCTTTTTATATGTTCAAACGCATCGGTCAGTGTATTGATTGGGAGCGACAACAACCTGTACAGCTGACGGCCAAAGAATAATGTGGATACAACAAGTAAAATCAACATCCCCCCCAGAAGACAAGCTGAAACCATTTTCCTTCAATTTCCGAGATATTAAGGTGGGCAGACAATGAAAAATTATTGTTTAGTATTCCTTTTTGCAGGATGCGATCATTTCCATAGGTATGATCTCTCTGAAGGGAAGCATCATCCAGGCGATATGAAGCATCGCTGCCGGCAAGATACCAATTACATTGTGTTTCCTCAAGAAGCAAGAAAGTGTTGTACTGATCACAGTTGTCGTCGAGAAGCATTTGAAGGTTTTTCTCGTCAATGAAGGTAACGACTACAAATTCGGCATCATCCCGCAAAGACTGCGGATAAGCTGAAACCACTGCCAATTTCTGATCAATAAGTTGGAAGGATGTTGAATACTTTGAAGAAAGACCGGAGATATCTATTCCGGATTCCGATATGGTTTCAAGTCTTCCGTTGCTGCCATAGGCCATATTTTTTGCCGGAATGATAAGATAACATTTCTCAGCAAAACCTGAACTTTCCTGAATACTTTTCAGTTCATCCATAATATGATTCGTGGAACATATTCTCTGATAATTCGAATACGTTTCCTGTTGAATCACATCAATGATAATCTCATCATCATTGATCACATTGAACTGCCTTTGCAGAATCTGCCATATTTCCCGCTCAATCTGATCTCCAACAAACCGGAATCTCATTTCTACGAAATTTCGGATCCGACTGGCATATTCCGTCTGCCGATAATTGACCAGTATTCCCACAGATGACAGCAGGACAAGCAAGATCAGTAAGAACAGAAGAATAAGTCTTATCACAATTCTCATTCTGAAACTGCTGTCATTCATATTGGCATCTCCGTTTCGGTAATAATATCAACTTGATCTTATCCTTTTACGCCTCCCAGTGTCAATCCTGTTATAAAAAACCTCTGGAAAAAGGGATATGCCAGAAGCATGGGAAGCATGGCTATGACTAACTGAGCTGCGTTAAAAGTTCTCAGATTTACTTTTAACAATTCCTCAATTTCTTTTTCCGAAAGTTTTTCCAGGTTTTTCGACAGATGCAGAAGAACCTGCAGATAACTCATCAGGGGATATTTCTCCATTTTGTTCATCAGAATCTGTCCGCTGAACCATTCATTCCAGTGATTTACCAGACAGAATAAGGTTAATGTGGCGATCGCCGGAACTGAACAGGGAATATATACATTGGTTAAGACCCCCATTGGACCTGAACCGTCAATAATGGCTGCTTCCTCAATCTCGTATGGCACTCCCCTGAAAAAACTGACAAGCAAAATCGTGTTGTATACCTGAACAGCGCTTGGAAGAATGAGGGCCCACATGGAATTCAAAAGCCCTGTAGCCCGTATTGTCAGGTACCATGGAATCAATCCACCATTAAAAAGCATTGTTAGCAGGAAAAACCATACATATATTTTTCTGCCCATCAGTTTGTCTTCTCGTCTGGACAATGTAAAAGCAGCCAGGATGGTCAGGATCATATTGAGCGGTACACCTATTCCTACCCGAATCAGTGAATTGAGAAAAGACTGCCAGAAGGCCTGCCTTTGCATGGTGTTTTTGTAAGCAATCAGATTGAAACCAATAGGATACAGTGTTACCTCTCCTCCAGCGGCAGCTTCGGTAGATGAAAGTGAAAGCGCCAGAATATTCATTAATGGCAGAAGGCAGCTGAGCGCTATCATTGTAAGAAGGAAGAAATTCACAACACTGAATATTTTTTGTCCCCGTGTCCTCATGTGCATTATTTATCCCTCCTAGAGCAGTTTGTATCCGGTTGTCTTATAGGCAATCCGATAGCCGATTATCAGAAGAGTACAGGATACAGCCGATTTAAAGAAACCAACAGCTGCTGCCGGAGCATATTGAAAATCTTCCAGTCCCAGTCTGTAGACAAATGTATCAAGAATGTCGCCAGTCCGATAAACAGAAATGCTGTACATATTGTATACCTGGTCAAAACCCGCATTCAGGACATTTCCCATGCTTAATATCAACAGAAGCACTGCTGTCGGAAGCAAGGAAGGAATCGTAATGTAAACCGTTTGTTTCCATCTTCCGGCCCCATCTACTAGCGCTGCCTCATAAAGAGTCGGATCAATGGATGTCAGTGCAGAGAGATAGATAACCGCTCCGAATCCCATTTCCTTCCACTCGTGCGACATAACGACCGTATATGGGAAGATATCCGCATCCCCGATGAAAAAGATGGGCTGAATTCCCAGTTTGCCAAGTATCATATTAACGACTCCGTCCGTCGGGGACAGCAGATCAACTAATATGCCGCTTAGAATGACCCAGGATAGGAAATGCGGCATATACACAACTGTCTGAATAAAGCTCTTGACTTTGATCCTTCTGACTTCGTTCAGAAGCAAAGCAAGAATAATCGGACAGAGTAAGTCCATTATGATTTTCAGACAGGCAATTCGGAACGTATTTCCAATCACCTGGACAAACGACGGCAATGATAACAGATAGGTAAAATTGTCCAGTCCAATGAACGGGCTTTTCCATACACCACGGATCGGATTGAATTTCTGGAATGCGATGACCAGTCCAAACATGGGTATATAGGAGAAAATAAAAAGCAAAATCATAGCGGGTAAGATCATCACATGATATTGCCATTCGCGTTTAAGTCTTCGTAACAATTCTGATCTCTCCTTCGTTTTCTTGAATTGGAAACTGCGGCGAAAGCCGCAGTTTCCATAATTCATTCTTTACTTCTGAGAAATCCACCATTCATTCATTTCCTTTGTGATATCCTTACCGCCAAGATTATACCAGTTCTCCACAAACGAATCCCATTCGTCAACACTCTTCTCGCCGGTAATGATCTGAATGACCGTTTCATCCTGCAGCTTTTTCAAGGTTGATTCACGCTCTGTCTGAGTCGGAGTCTGAGGTCCATAACCCAGGTCTTTCATAATCCGATCCTCGTCCATATAGATGAATTTTGTTCTTACAGAATATGCTGAATCTTCACAGTTGGGATCACAGCAGAAGTTTGCATGCTGTTCATACAGCGTATGTCCAATATCGCCGGCATGGAACCGTTTGATATTGTCATAAACAAAGATTGCTTCACCGGTCAGATCCGCTTCAGTGAAATCAGGATCATCGCTGATCTGCATCATCTGCGTGTATCTCGGACGTTTGTAGGGCCAGTGATCGTTTGTCAAAGAATAGTTGTAAGGCCCTACTTCATCATTTACATGATATTTGTGATACATTTCAGCTGTGACATTGTCGGAGAACATCAGTTCAATCCACAGGCAATACATTTTGGCCAGGGCTTCAGGGTGTTTGCAATTCTTGTTAACGACCATGAATTGTTTTGGAACGGTATTGTAGGACTGAGCATAGACCGGTTTATCGTCAGAAGCAGGGATTTCAAAGGATCTCCATGCTCCTGCATATTTTTCCGGATTTCGCAGATACTGCTGGCCGGTTACATGGGTCGGGAAGAATGGAATGGAGAATGCAGCGCCAATCTTGTCTGCCGCAAGATCTTCCGTGACCTTGTCATATTCCTTGATGGCGAACTCGGGGTCAATTGCACCTTCGGAATAAAGGTACTGGAGCGCCTGCAGTGCTTTCTTCATTTCCGGAAGGACAGAGCCGTAAACAAGATTTCCGTCAGCATCTTCTATCCAGATATTTGGATATGCATGGTAGGCATTGAAAAAACCTTCTAGGCAGAAGAACTCTTTCCAGAGATTCTTTTTGATGCCAAGACCGTAAGTGTCGTTTTTCCCATTTCCGTCCGGATCATCCTTCGTGAAGGCAATCATAACCTGAAGGAATTCGTCCATGGTTTTCGGATAATCAAGTCCAAGATTCGCAAGCCAGTCTTTCCGAATATACGGAATCAAAATACCGGAAGACGGTTCTTCTGCGAGCTGAGGCAGAGCATACAGTTTTCCGTTTCTGGTTGCTGCAGCAAATTGTGTCTCAAAGTCTACCGTCTGGTAATATGTTGTAGGAGTAAGCAGACTGAAGAAGCAATCAGACAAATCAGCAATCATGTCGCCTTCAACCAGAAGATCGAGGTTTTTCTTGTCGACTCTCATGATATCAGGTAAATCACCGGACATCATGGCCAGCGACAGTTTCTGATCGTACTGTGTCGATGTGGCTGTCCAGTCATAGACGACATTGATGTTCAGATATTCTTTGTAAGCACGCTGCCAGGCATTGTTTTCAAGAGATTCACCCGCGGCATACATCAGGGTAGGGTCTTTGACAGTTGCAACATGAATTGTCACTTCTTCTTCATAGGGTCCGATCATTGCCAGGATATCATCGGGGATTTCCTTGACAGTCGCTGCGTCCTCAGCTGCTGCGGTCAGGAACATGGACATCAGCAGTGAAAGACACATCAGGATACATACCAGCCTTTTCATTGTTACTTCCTCCTTGTATTTTTTTGGGATCAATCCCTTTACTAAAATGATAACAATGATGAAAAAGACTGTAAATTCGAAATTTTTGATTTTCAGATATCAATTTTGAACTTTTATTATTCATTTTCTCCAAAAAATGCCATACCGTTTTTCCAAAAGATCAGATCTTTTTCTGCTTCCGAAATAAAAGGGGCTTTCTCTATCCATTCGATTAATTCATCGTAGGAGTAAATTCTCAGTGTTCCGGGGATGTCGCTTCCCCATATCAACTTACTGTAACCAATTACACTCGCTGCCCGTTTTACTGCCTCCCAGGCAATATCATATCCCGTTTTTTTATCTGCAAGCATGCAGGAAACTGCAGTAAGTCCAAGATAGATATTATCTCGCTTTGCCAAAGAAATAAGTTCATCAAAACGATTCATCGCCCATGGGGCCCCGAACAAATCCATATTCATGCCACCAAAGTGCTCGATTATAACCTGTGTATTCTTCATTTTCGCTGACAGTTTTTCAAACTGATCCAACTGCCAGGCCCTATGCCCCACTCCACCGATATCATAAACAATTCTGAGATCTTTGTCTCTTACAACTTCCCATATGGCTTGCATTTCCGGACTGTCGCACACCTGAAGCTTCGGATATATTCCTGTCCAGCCATATTCTTCGCTGATCTCAAGTTTTAATACTTTGACCAGTGGGTTCTCTGCATATGTTGCCACCTGTTCAGCGGCATCCGGGTCATACATATCCACCTGAACAGATCCAAAAAAACGATCGGGATATTGTTTGACTGATTCAGAAATATAGTCATTTTTATTTCCGATGGTCGGGTTCTGAATTAAAAGCGCTTTATCAACTCCACTGCTATCCATGATCCTGTTACAGGCATCAACAGGGAAACTGGTATCATGATAGTTCGCCGGCATGAACTGAGATTCAATATTCCCTGTTCTGATTTTTCCATCTTTTAGTCCAACGGTTTTACCACCAACACTTTTTCCATCAATTTTGTCGAAAACATGCATATGCATATCAAGTATTTTTCTTCCGTTTCGCATAGATACTCCTCCTTCTGAGCTTATACTTATTTCGGACAACCAGCAGCTTGCAATCATAGTATATCTTTTTAATCTGTATTTCAAAATTGCAAATAATTGATTTCCATGCGACGATATTTACACAAAAAATAGTCAATAACCCGATAGTCCGGAAAGTTTTCCTGACATTGCTTTATTCTGGTCTGCAGTTATTCGCGACAGTTTTTTCAGTATAATGCTGCTGAAAGCTGATATATGCAGGTTATATTGCCTGTATGATCGAGATTCCGCCATGTCTGATTTTACAACGATTCCGTTAATAATCTGTCATTCTGATCCATCAGTAAAATTGATTATTTGTGTGGTTTTATAACAGTCGATTGAATTGACAATCACTTATTTTCCTTATAATCTGATGTGGGATAGATGTCCATGGTGGTTTGAATGTTTGCATGTCCAGCGATGGTCTGCAATGTCTTGAGGTCAACACCTTCTCCGGCCAACATGGTTAAGTAGGTGTGGCGGAGGACGTACGCTGTTGCACCATGAAGGTTCACACGCTTTTTCAATCTGCGCATCAGCTTTTCATAGTCCCATGACTGGAAGGGTTCTTCGCCGCCAAAGACATAACCCGTTGCACGATATGGCATTAACAATTCTTTGAAATGATCTCCGAATGGGATATCCCTTGCGCCGTTCTCCGTTTTAGTTGTGCCAATGTGTGCACCTTCGCCTGTGATCTGTGTGTTGTTCCGCCTGATGTGGACAACCTTTTGATCAAAGTCGATATCCTTCCAACGCAGTCCCATGACTTCACCGCGCCTCATCCCGATAAGCATCAGCAAAGCCATCAGACAGCGTTCTTCTTCCGGAAGAGCTGAAAATATCCTTCGTCGTGACAGCATAATCTACCATCATCGTTCTGGCCGATTCTTACGCGCCGTCTGTAGGAGGGCATTGGCTGCTCTCCTTCCGTAGGCGCATCCGTGGTTTTCATAATGAGGTTGTCAAGGTTCAAGGTGCGGAGGGATTCGGTAAACCACTCCATGGCATAGGTTTCATTCTATACGATTCGTTTCATTTGGGGATTCTCCTTCTTTGGTTTTATTTCGGATTATGCTCCTTTATTGCGGATTGCGTAAGCGTTGGTGCAAATGTGCATCGTCAGCAATCCGTATTGATAAGGGAGTCAAGAGGGAGGCTCTCATTGTGAAGAATGCCCCCTTCTATGGTGGGTGCAAGGTGGGTTTATGGTGGGCTTCTGATAATCCAGCAGTTAGTCGTGAGATGCCAACGCTCCTTCTCATCCTTCGATGGTCGACCATATATTCAGATCACTTTTTTATCCCTTGATGGCGCCAACCATGACGCCCTTGACGAAGTATTTCTGGAGCATCGGGTAGATGAGGAGGACCGGGATGGTGGCCACCATCATCGTGGCATACTTGATGCTTTCGCCGATCGGGGCGGAGGTATCCGCCGGCAGACCGGAGGTCATGGAGCTTACGCTGTTGGAGATCAGGATCTCACGCAGCACCAGCTGCAGCGGGTACTTGGGACGGGCGCGCAGATAGAGCATGGCGTTGAACCAGGAGTTCCAGTGACCGACGGCGTAGAACAGCACCATGACGGCCAACGTCGCCTGCGAAAGCGGAAGGATGATGCGGAAGAGGATCTGGAAGTCGTTGGCGTCGTCGATCCTTGCCGATTCCTCCATGCTGTCGGGGATCTCGCTCATGCCGTTTCGCATGATGATCAGGTTCCACGTGTTTACAGCGTTGGGAAGCACCATGGCCCAGAAGTTGTCGTACAGGCCGATGCCCTTGACCACCAGAAAGGTGGGGATCATGCCGCCGCCAAAGAACATGGTGAAGGAGATCAGGAACATGATGGTGTGACGGGCGCGGAAGCCTTTCCGGGACAAAACATACGCGCCAAAGCAAGTCAGCAGCAGATTGATGCAGGTACCAACCGCCACATACAGCAGCGCCTGATAGTTGTTTTTGATCATCTGCTCGGATTTGTTGGCCGGCATTTTGTCCTGGCGGATGATGCGCGCAGCATCAGCTTTCGACGTAAAGGCTCCTTCGATCACGCTGGACCAAACAACCTCGTCGATGGTCGCTTCTTCCATGATCTGTTCGGACAGCTCGTCGAACACAAAGCTGCGCCGGGCAATTTCGGCAACCACATCGCATTGCGCTTCGATGGTCTTGTTGATGACAAACCAGAAGGGCTGTCCGTTCTGAGCCTTAAGCGGCAAGAGAATTGCCGCTTTTTTTCGGGCTTCCTCCATCGCCGGCCAGAATTGGCTGATGGGTATCGACACGGGCAGCCGATAGGCGATTTCTTCACGGGACAAATACCGATCCATAAACTGCTGAACAAGAGACTCCATGCGACCACCTCGCTGCTAATAATCTACTATTCTATTTCTATCATACTCCCGATAAAGTCCAAATGCAAGAGGACCATATTTGATTCAATGGCAAGACCATGAAAAGCATGTTGCGAAGAGCAGGTCGCCCCCCCCAACCCACACGCTCATGATTTTACACCAGTTATGCCGATTGATATATTTTAACAATAAACAAAAAACCATATCTTCTGCCAATTTGGGATTCTGCAGATTTTTTGTCCCCCAGGAAAATTAGCTCTGCTAACACTCTGCTAATTTCACCCGGGGAAGCATGATTATTTTTGATTTTGCGTTCGCCGGTACCAGAGGCTCCGCCATCGGTACTCCCAGCAAAGCGCCCAACGCGTACAGGTTGTCAACGGTAGGCAGGCTCTTTCCTCGCAACCACTTGTAGCTGGCTTGTGGTTTCTCAAAGCCGAAGTGGGCTTGCAAATCCCGAACAGTCATGCCCCGTTCTTCGCGCAGACGCACGATGTTCTTGCCGGTTTCGATCATGTCGATGACCGGAAAAGGCTTCTGATACATGGCTTTCGTCTCCTTCTCAAAGTCGTGTACGGATATTATATGCACCGAAGCACCTTATTCCTCTTTTGTTTTCCTCAGGTTCTTGCTATAATGTTCATAATACTGAATGCGGGTTTGTCATCTTCACGCTCTGGTGGTGATTAATCATGGGCCTCTTCTTGGGGAAAAAACGCCGCGACATCCGCGCATGGGAAGATGCATTGTTCGAAAAAACGGCAAATCGCTTTGTCCAGCCTGATATTGCCCTGTATGAGAGGTTGACGAAGGCACAGATAGAGAATGATTGCCGGATTATTCTTGAAAGTGCGCAAATCATGGTACACACATCCGACTCCAGGGTAGCCGAAAGCCGCCGGAAGCTGATCGGTGAACGTTATGCACACCTGATGACGCTGAAACCATTTGCAGAGCGTTCTCAACGCGCATTGATCAAGGACGCAGTGCAGGCTTACCGGGACTTTATGGACGCCTGCGCCATATTCACGCAAGTCAAGGAGCCGCATTATTACCTGTTCGTCAAGAGTGGATATACTAAAGATGTGCAGAAGCAGGCAGCAGTGGACGGCGTAAAGATTCTCATGATTGATGACCTGTTTTCCATCGAGCAATGAAAATGTGGGTCTGATGATGAGCGTCTGTGACTTCCTGTTGGACGAAAACAGTCTGGATTTTGAACGATGGGAAAGAACAATAAGGTCTGCTCGAACTGCAGAAGGAAGATGAAACGGCAGTTCATCGGCCTGCAGCATTGTAAATGCGGGATAAGCTGGAAAAAAAGATATTGGCTTCTTTGAACGGACGCCGGATATGGTGTTCGGACTCCGGCACAATGCGCCGGGCAAGAAACCGCGCCGGATCATTGAGATCAGACAGAAAAACTGAATACAATGGATTACTTCCGGCAGTATTTGATCGTCGGCGGGATGCCGCAAGCCGTGCAGGAATACGCCGCAAGCCGGGATTTTGATCGCGTAGACCAAATCAAGCGTGATATTCTGACTCTTTATCGAGCTGATATTGTCAAGCATGCAGAAGGTTACGAAATGAAAGTCGAGAGCATCTTTGACGAAATTCCTGCTCAACTGCAAAAACATGAAAAGAAATTCAAGTTCTCCTCTCTCAAAAAAGAAGCACGATTCCGCGAATATGAAGATGCGCTGTTCTGGTTGGACGATGCAATGATTGCCAATATCTGCTATAACTCCACCGAATCCAACATCGGCTTAAAGCTCAACATGGATCGCATGACGCTGAAATGCTATATGGGCGATACAGGATTACTGATTAGTCATGCCTTTGATGAAAATGGGCTGGTCAGTGAAGAAGTCTATAAAAAGCTCCTGTTTGACAAACTTGAAGTCAACAAAGGAATGATTATGGAAAACATTGTGGCTCAAATGCTTGTCGCCAGCGGACATAAGCTGTATTTTTATTCCAATCCTTCGCGCGACGATAAAGAGGCTCGAATGGAAATTGACTTTTTGATTGCGAAAAGCAAGGTCAGCAGCCGACACAATATCTCTCCTATAGAGGTTAAATCCGGCAGTCATTATACGATTCTTTCCTTGCAGAAATTTGTTGCACGCTTTGCAGAACAAACGGCACAGCCGTATGTTCTGCACACCAACGATTTCAAAGAAGAAAACGGCATCGCCTATCTTCCCGTATATATGACATCGCTGCTCTGAAAATGTTCTGCGTGTCATATTCCGAATAGTCTTTCCAAGATATCTATTCAGGTTTATTCTGCTGAATTTGAACAGCATAGTCACCAAGATGTCCCTCTATGTCCCCTAAGATGTCCCTCAAGATGTCCCTCAAGATGTCCCTCAAAGACCTTTAGACAACTTCATCGTTACACTCACTTTCCCGCTCAGAATCATGCTGAGCGGGTTTTCCGTTTCATGGAAGATTGCAATGACACATTTTTCTGGAATTATGACATCTATTTTCGCACATTTTTCCGCTTTTTTCAGCGCGTGAAATTCCATTTTTTCCATTTTCACTTTCAAAGGAGGTTGTGATATGCGCAAACCCCATCGAAAACAACTGCTCGCGTGG